>JACCDZ010215418.1_pt1 | contig 143801 bp, 123 predicted proteins | sample 7449551 | NCBI WGS metagenome assembly JACCDZ01 (sample SAMN15323452, study PRJNA562643) | freshwater metagenome | isolation source: river surface water | place: USA:Blue River Watershed | collected 2017-08-18
GCTTGCATTCGGTTCATACAAACGCCTTTTTCGCCGTCCTGTTTCGCACAGGGGCTCTTAGCTCAGTTGGTAGAGCGCCTCAATGGCATTGAGGAGGTCAGCAGTTCGAACCTGCTAGGGTCCACCACTTTAAACCCCGCCGAAAAACGGCGGGGTTTTTGTTTTTCAGCGCCAACGCGCGTTGTCGGGGATGCTCTCGACCCGTCCAGAGCATCCCAGGCCGACGCAAGTCAGCCGGCCTACTTCTCTTTCATCACAAACACGCCGTTCCAATCCGGGCCCGGCGGATGGGCGCGCAGCTCTTCGATCAGCTTGAGGTAGACCAGCGAGGGATTGGCCGTGATGCCCGAAGCCGGATCCGGTTGATTCGGTTCAAGCGCCGCGCTCGCGCGAAAATGGGCGGCGGCTCCGTCCCAGTCCTGGCCATAGTAGCTCGCAAGCCCCTGCTCGAAGCGCTTGATCGCCTCTCGCGTGTGATCCGAAACGTCCTCCTTTAGTCCGACCAGTTCATGGATGGGAACCGGCGCGCTGCGGCCCTTCACCACGATGCGACCCAGCGCTCGAAACACGATCCGTCCCTCCGGGTCCGCCGCCTCGCAAGCGACCCGCGTCGGATCGGCGCACATCGTATATACGCCCCAGGCCTTCGCGCCCGACTCCATGCGCGCCGCGAGATTCACCGTGTCTCCCATCATCGTGTAGCTGAATCGCGAGGCGCTGCCCATGTTGCCCACGACCGCCCGCCCGGAATTCAATCCGATGCGCGTGCGAAGACGCAGCACGATGTCCGGCCAGTTTTTCTGCGGCTCATGCCGCCATTTTTCGCGCAATTCATCGCAACGACGCTGAACCCGCAACGCGGTCACGCAGGCCTGCATGGGGTGGTTGGGCAAGGCCAGCGGAGCGCCGAACATCGCCACGACCGCGTCGCCGATGTATTTGTCCAAGGTGCCGCCTTCGGACTGCACGATGTCGGTGCAGGCGGTCAGGTATTCGTTCATCAGTTCGACGAGCTGGGTCGGCGAAAGCTTTTCCGAAAAACCGGAGAAGGACTCGACGTCGCTGAAGTAGGCGGTGATGTGCTCCTCGACTCCGCCCAATTTCGGCTCCTGGCCCGATTCCACCATCTCATTGACCACCGCCGGCGCGAGATAGGCGCCGAAAAGCCCCTTTATCCGGCTCTTCTGCTTCTGCGCGAGGACGAGTTGCGCCGCGCCGCCGATGAACGCGGAGCTGAACGCGGCGCCCAGCGGCTCCACCATGGGCAAAACCCAGTCCGCGATCTCGAAGGAAACGAAACAGAGGACGACGTAGCCCAGGAGGACGCAGGCGGCGACCACCCGGCGAAGCGCGATTCGTTTTCCCTCGCTCGCCAACGACAGTCCCACGACGAGCGCGGTCAGCCCGATCGTGATCACAGGCAGGGCCCAGGCGGGGGGAGTTTTAAGGAATCGGCCCGAGACGATGGTCTTCACCATGTTCCCATGCACTCCCACCTTAGGCACCGGAATACGATCAAAGGGCGTGGGCGCCAGATCCTGCAGCAGTTGGTCGACCGGGCCGATCAGCACGATCGCGTCCTTGAAATAGCCGTCGGCGAAGAAAGCGCGCGCGGCCCTCGCCGTTTCGGCGTCGTCCGACTTGAGGTTCTGGAGCTCGAGAAACACGCGCGCGACGCTGATGCGGGGATTGTGCGTCGCGTCGGACCAGCGCGAGAACCAGTTGATGTCGACCATCTGTCCGCGCCTGAGCGGCAGCTGACGAACGATCCGCCCGTCCGTGTCGCGCAGCATCATCCGGTCCGAGTCCACTTGGACGGCGTCCTTCGGCAGCCCCCAATGCAGACGAGCCAGCTCGACAGACATGTGATAGATCGCCCCGTCTTCCTGCGGCGCGAAGACCGGAACCTGGCGGGTGTCTCCGTCCATCGCGTCGATGAGCCCGACCTGCGGCATCAGCTTCGCCTTGCCGATCTGGTAGTCGGGCAACTCCGGAGGCGGTCCCTTCCTTCCCGAGCTCACCAGCGGAAGCGATTCGTCGACCACCGTGCCGTCATCCAGTTCGTAGCGGCCGCGTCCGGCGTAGCTTGCGGCCAATACGAGAGGAGGGTTGGTGAACAAATAGCGGGCGAACTCGGCCTTGCCGCGCTGCACGACGTTCGCGTCCGCGATATTGGGCACGCCGGCCTCGGAAAACACCACGTCGATTCCGATCGCCTTCGCCCCGCCTTCCTGGATCAGGCCCGAGCACACGCGCGAAAAAATCGCCTGATTCCAGGGAAAATTGCCGAACATCTCCATCGCGGGGGAATCGATGTCCACGTAGACGACCCTCACCGGAGACTCGATCGGGCCGCGCACCCGGTATCGCGCGTCCACCGAAAGATTTTCCAGGGGACGCAGGACGCCCCATTGCGAAAGCAGCAGCCAGCACAGCGAAAGCGCGACCAGACTCAAATACAGCCAAAGCGTGGCGCGCAGGGAACGCAGGGGACGAAGCGAGGACACGCCACCCCGATGCACCAAGGCCGGTCCCCGCGCAACCTTCATTGGCCGTTGGACAAGCGGCTTGGCCCGCTCTTTCTTCGCTCCCCGCCGCATCGACCGTGTCCGACCATTCTTCCCCAGCAGCCCCCACCCCGACCCGCGCCAAGCACACGGGCGTTTGCCCCCCCGCGCGCGGCGCCGTGCTCGCGCGACTGCTCGCCCGCCATCCCGCCCCGGTCTGGCTGGTCGTGGCCGACACCCTAAAGGTCGCGGAGCAACTCGCCGAGGACACGGCGTTGTTCTACTCCGCCGCCGCTCCGGCCACCGCCAAATCCAAGGGCAAGGCCGCCGCGACGCCGGGACACTCGCTGGAGGCCTTGGTCTTTCCCGAAGCCCACACCGACGCGCGCGACATGGCCGAGGCCTTCTCGGCCTCCGCCGACCGGCAGGCCGTCCTCTCGCGACTGCGCGCCACCCGCCACATCGTCGCATCACCCGGCGGACACGCCCCGTTGGTCGTTTTCACCACGCCCGCCGCCCTCCTCCAACGCGTCCCCGCGCTCGAAGACTACGCCGCGAACGAGATCACGCTGGCCAAAGGCAACGCGCATCCGTTTCAGAAGCTCTTGGAGAAGCTTCGAGCCCTCGATTACGACGCGGAGGCGGTCTGCGAGGCCCCCGGCACCTATGCCGTGCGCGGAGGCATCATCGATCTTTACCCCGTAAACGCGGCGCAGCCCTACCGGCTGGATTTCTTCGGTGACGACCTCGAGGACATTCGCGAACTCGATCTCGTGACCCAGCGCTCCGGCGCCGCGATCGAGAAGCTGACGCTCGCCGCTTCGCCCCGCCTCGCCCTCGCGCCTTCGCTTTCCGGACTCGCCCCCTACCTCAGCCCCGGCGCCCGCTTGGTCTTGGTGGAGCCTTCGCTGCTCGACGAGACATTCAGCCTGCTCGCGCGCGAAAACTCCTCCGCGCCGACGCTTGCGCCGATCATGGCCCGCGTCGCCGCGCTGGACGGTCTCGCCGATCTCGACGAAGCCGCCGCCTTGTTCGACACCGATGCCGCCGTCCTCGGCGCGTCCGTCGAGGAGCACACCTGGGACACCGAAAGCCTGGCCCACCACCGCCGCTACCCCTCCGACGATCTGATCGCCCAGGAGCGCCTCGCCGCGGAGGAACAGGCGCGTCATGACTTTCTCTCCCTGCTCGCGCGCTGGCATGGCGAGGGGGCGGGCGTGGACATCGTAGTCCCGAAGGAGTCGGAGGAAAAGCGCATCCAGGAGATCCTCTCCGCGCATCCGGCGGCGAAGAAGCTCAAGCCCCGCTTTCTCCGCGGGCAGTTGAACGAGGGGTTCCGGCTTCGGCCGACCCGCGCCGACGCGCCCGCCCCCGAGTCCGCGCCCCCCGCCGTCCGCGTCGTCGTCACGGAGACCGAGTTGTTCGGGCGCCAGCGGACGAGGCGCGCCCAGACCGGCCGCCGCGCCGTCGTGCATCGCGCCCAGGTCGACCAGCTCCTCGACTTCGCCGACCTCGTGGAGGGCGACTTCGTCGTCCATCTCCAGCATGGCGTCGCGCTCTACCGCGGTATCACCAAGCTCGATACGCGCGACGGGCTTCGTGAGGTGATCTCCCTCGAGTTCGACGAAGGCGTCACCCTTCACGTCCCTCTTCCCGAGGCCCATCTGATCAGCCGCTACGTCGGTCTTTCCAAGGTCCGTCCGCAGCTCGGCAGGATCGGCTCCGACCGCTGGCAAAAGACGCGCGCCCAGGCCGAGCGCGCCACCCTCGATCTCGCCGCGGAACTGCTTCGCATCCAGGCCGCCCGCGACGCCCAACCGGGCTTCTCCTGCCCACCCGACAACGACTGGCAGCGTGAATTCGAGGGCGCCTTTCCCTTCGCCGAGACGCCGGACCAGCTCAAGGCCATCCAGGCGGCCAAAGCCGACATGGAGCGCCCGCGCCCGATGGACCGCCTCGTCTGCGGCGACGTCGGCTTTGGAAAGACCGAGGTCGCCATCCGCGCCGCGTTCAAGGCCGTCCAGTCGGGCAAGCAGGTCGCCATCCTCGTCCCCACCACCATCCTCGCGCAGCAGCACGCGAACACCTTTCGCGAGCGCATGGCCGGCTACCCGGTCGCCGTGGAGATGCTATCCCGCTTTCGCAGCCGGGCCGAGTCCGCGCGCATCATCGGCGCCACCGCGGCGGGACAGGTGGACATCCTCATCGGCACGCATCGGCTGCTCAACAAGGACATCCATTTCAAGGACCTCGGCCTGGTCGTGATCGACGAGGAGCAACGCTTCGGCGTGAAGCACAAGGAGCAGCTCAAGGCCCTGCGCGTCTCCGTCGACGTGCTCTCGATGTCGGCCACGCCGATCCCGCGCACCCTTTACATGGCGATGACCGGCGCGCGCGACATGAGCGTGATCGAGACGCCCCCGGTCGATCGGCACCCGATCCAGACCATCGTCAAGACCTACGACGAACAACTCGTGGTCGACGCGATCCGGCACGAGCTCCGCCGCGGCGGACAGGTGTTCTATCTGCACAATCGCGTGCAGACGATCGCGCTCGTCGCCGCCCGTCTGCGCGAGCTCATGCCCGACGTCGATATCGGCGTCGGCCACGGAAAGATGGACGAACACGAACTTGAGGAGGTCATGACCGACTTCGTCGCCGGCCGCCACCAGGTCCTCGTCTGCACCACGATCATCGAAACCGGCCTGGATATCCCGAACTGCAACACCATCATCATCGAGGGCGCGGACCGCTTCGGCCTTTCCCAGCTCTACCAGCTCCGGGGACGCGTGGGACGCTTCAAGCACCAGGCCTACGCCTATCTCCTGCTTCATCGGCATACCCGTCTGGTCGAAATCGCGCGCGAACGGCTCAACGCCCTGCGCACGCACAACCAGCTCGGCGCCGGCTTCCGCATCGCGATGCGGGATCTCGAGCTCCGCGGCGCCGGCAACCTTCTCGGCTCCCAGCAATCCGGACACATCGTCGGCGTGGGCTTCGAGCTTTACTGCCAGCTCCTCAGGCAATCCGTCGCGCGCCTGAAAGGCGACAGGCAGGCCGCCGCGATCCGCGCCGCGGTGAAGCTCGACTTCGTCTTCGTCGGCGAGGGAAGCCCCCCCGACAAAAACGCCCCGGCGTCCGCCTCTTCCGCCGGCAGCAGCTATCTCGCGATCAAGGACGCGGAGGACGCCGCCTCCGGCGCCGTCACCGTGGACCGGATACAAGCCCGCCTGCCCGTCGCCTACATCGGCGAAACCCGGCTGCGCCTCGATCTCTACCGCCGCCTCGCGCTCGCCGCCTCGCCGGCCGGGATAAAGGACATCGAGACGGAGCTCGTGGACCGCTTCGGCAAGTTCGGCGACGAAGTCCGGGCCCTGCTCCAGGTCACGGCCATCCGCGTCGCCGCCGAGCAAAAGGGCATCGTGAGCGTCGAGACCGACGGCTCGAAACTGAAACTCATCCGCGCCGGCGCCGGCCGCCGGGACGATTTCGTTCAGCTGGGCAACCGATTCCCGCGTCTCGTCGCGGCCAAGCCGCTCGCGCGCCTGAAGGAAATCCTCGTGTTCCTCGGAAACCTGCCTTCGCCCGGCTCCGCCTGATCCGGGAAGGCTATTTTTTCGCGGCGGCAGCCGGCTTGGGCGCCGGCTCGATGCGGCGGTGCGACTGCCCGCCGTCCTCGTTGAAGGTCACGATGGTGCCGCCCTCCAGCTGCTTCACCCATTGCATGCCGTTGTTCGCGAAATAGGCCTGCGCCGCCTCGGAACCGAGCGTGGCGCGCACCCTGTCGCGGGTTTCCTCCGCGAGCCGCCGCAGCCCCTCTCGCTTCTGATCCGGAGAGAGGGTTTTATCGTCCGCGATCCGGGTCGCCCGCTTCGGCACCTCGTCGCGCAAGGCGTAGACGCGATTCGGGGTGTCCGGCGGCAGCTGGAAGCGCTTGGTGGCGCCGCGGAGCTGCTGATACTCGTTGTCCTGCGCTCGCACGTAGTCCGCGTAACGCTCCGCGCCGAGCGCGTCGCGGATCTGCGCCCGCATCGCCTTTTCCGCGTCGTTGCGGACCTTCCATTCCTCCTGCGTGCGCGTCCTCCCCCCGGATTGATCCTGCTCGGTGAAGCGCTCGTCGAACTCCTTCTGCAGTTCGAAAATCGTGCGAAACTCCGCCTCCGTCGCGTCCATCTGCGTCATGCGCCAGCGCAGATTCTGGGCGGTTCGCGACTGTCTCATTTCATAGTCGGCGTATTCCGCGGGCGAAAGGAGCGAGGCGAGATCGCGCCGTTTTTCCTCCTCGATAAATTTCAACTTTTCCTGATCGGCGGGCAGCATGAAGCCGCGGGCCTCGCGGCGAAATTCGTTGGCCAGATCGCCGTAGTCCTGCTCCAGCCGCTGCAACTCCTCACGCTTTTCCGGCGGCAGGTAGCCGTATTGCCGGGCCAGCCAGGAGTTGCCGTCGGCCTCCCGCGGATCCTTGCCGAGCAGGCTTTCCAACTCCGCCTTCCGCTCGTCGCCCAGCTGGCGCGCCAACTCGCGTTGCTCGCGCGTCTGGCCGCGCTGCTCCTCGTCGTTTCTCCACCACGGACGATTCGGGTCGGTCGGCGGCTGAAGCGCCTTGAGCCGCGTCTCGTAGCGTTTCCAGACGCGGGCCGCGACGACCATGCGCACGCTGTCCTCGTCGAGCCCGACGGCGCGCAACTCGTCGCGCAGACGCGCTAGGTCGTCGCCGCGAATCGACTCCGCGATCACCGCGCCTTCGCCTCCGACGGGGACCTCCGGCCTCGCAAAACGTGGCGCTTCCCGGTCAGCCACCTCGTTTGTGGCGCCGGCGTAGCGAACCTCTTTGACGCGCCCGTCGCCCGACCGATGCACGACGACCAAGGCCGCGTTCGCCGCCAAAGACACGCCCAGCAATATCGGAAGGAGCTTCATGGGAAGGGGGATCACGCGCAGCGTTTGCGCGCGATCGCGCCGCGCCAGCCAGAAATTTTCGAAGCGACCTCGCCACCGCCGCATTGCCACCTTCGATGGCCGGCGTTTTAGGCGGACCCGGGCGTCGCCCGCACCCGACGTTTCCCCCATTGACCCTCCCGCGGGGGCTCCTAGCTTGCACGAAATTTACTTTCGCCGCCGCAGCCGCCTCGTCTCGTCCTCATGCCCAAAGTCTTCCGTCGTATCGCCACCCGTCTCGCCCTGATCGGCGCCCTGAGCGCCCCCGCCTTCGCTCTGGCGCAGGCGGCCGCCCCCGCGGTCGATGACGGCCTCAACCTGCGTTTCGCCAACGGGATCGCCGCGGTGGTGGAGGAAAAGGTTATCACGGTGGACGACATCCGTCGCGAACTCGCCCCGATCCTCCCGCAGATCCGACGCGATTCCCGCAACCAGCAGGAGTTCTCTCAAAAGCTTGAGCGCGTGCAGGACGAGATCATCCGCAATCTCATCGACCGTTACCTGATCGTTAAGGACTTCCGGAAGGACGAGAAGCGAAAGATCCCCGAGAGCTACATCGACAACGCGATCCAGGAGCAGCTCGCCACGCAATTCGAAGGCGATCGCGCGCGCTTCCTCGCCTACCTGAAATCCCGCGGCTTCACGCTCCGCGACTACCGGAAGGAGATGGAGGAGGAAATCATCTACGGCTACATGCGCGGCCAGCAGCGCAAAAGCGCCAACGTCGTCAGCCCGGCGAAGGTCGAGGCCTACTACCAGACGAATCAGCAGAAATTTCACCAAGAGGAGCAGGTTCACCTCCGCCTCATTCAGCTGAGCCGCGGTGAACTCGGCGACGCGCAGCTCGTGGCCCAGGCCGAGGAGATCATCGCGAAGTTGCGCGCCGGGGCCAAATTCGAGGACTTGGCCAAGGAATACACCCAAGACGCACGCAAATCGAAGGGCGGCGACTGGGGCTGGCAAAAACGCGCGGATTTGAAACCCGAGTTCAGCGAGCCGCTCTTCGCGCTTCAACCCGGCCAGGTGAGCCAGCCCGTCATTCAAAAAGAAGGCGTCTATCTTCTTTACGCCGAGGCCCGTAAGGAGGCCGGCGTGCCGCCGATCGCCGACGTGCGCGAACAGATCGAGACCACGCTCGCCCAGCAAATGACGCGTGAGGCGCAGGAGAAGTGGCTCGAGCGCCTGCGCAAGGGCGCCTACGTCCGGCTCTACTGAGCCCTCGCTCCTTACCGTTTTTTCCCGGCCCGGTCCGCTTCGCGCGAACCGGGCCTTTTTGCGCCCTGCCCCCGACAACAAATGCGTAGCCCGAAGGCGCCTCCGGGACTATCTTCAGGAACCCTTACCGCAACGTCCGCGTCGCAAAGATACATCCCACTCAGCCATGTCCTTGCCCTTTCCCACGCTCAGCGCCGTCGAGGCAGCCCAGCTCATCTCCCATGGTGACACCGTCGCTTTCGGCGGCTTCACGCCCGCCGGCGCCCCCAAGGAGATCCCGACCGCGCTCGCCGAGTTCGCCAAACGCGAGCATGCCGCCGGCCGCGCTTTCCAAATCGGCGTGATCACCGGCGCCTCCACCGGACCGTCCCTGGACGGCGCGCTCGCGAAGGCCGAGGCCATCTCCTTCCGCACGCCCTACCAGTCCGATCCCGATCTGCGAAAGGCCATCAACGCCGGCCGCGTCCGCTTTTTCGATCTCCACCTCAGCCAGCTTCCGCAGCATGTCCGCACCGGGGCCCTCGGCGAGATCAACTGGGCAGTCCTCGAGGTCGCCGACGTCACGCCCGACGGCCGCGTCGTCCTGACCAGCGGCGTCGGCGCCGCCCCCACCTTCGCCCGTTGCGCCGACAAGATCATCCTCGAGCTCAACAAGCGCCACCCCGCAGCCCTTTGCGGCATCCACGATATCTACGAGCCGATCGACCCGCCCTACCGCCACGAGATCCCGCTCTATTCCGTGTCCGATCGCATCGGCCAGCCCTGGCTCCAGCTCGATCCGTCCAAGATCGTCGGCGTCGTCCACACGGACCGGGACGACGAGGTCGGCGGCTTCGCCGAACCCGACGCCATCACCACCAAAATCGGTGAAAACGTCGCCAACTTCCTCGCCGCCGAACTTCGCGCCGGCCGCATCCCGACCGAGTTCCTGCCCCTCCAGTCCGGCGTCGGCGACATCGCCAACGCCGTCCTCGGCGCCCTCGGCGCGCACCCCGAGATCCCCCGCTTCACCATGTATTCCGAGGTGCTGCAGGACGCCACCCTCGCGCTGCTCCGCCAGGGCAAGCTCAAGTTCGCCAGCGGCTGCTCCCTCACCCTCAGCCCGCCCGCCCTCAAGGCCCTCTACTCGGAGCTGCCCTCGCTGCGCGGTCGGATCGTCCTGCGCCCGCAGGAGATCAGCAACAACCCCGAGATCGTCCGCCGCCTCGGTATCATTTCGGTGAATACAGCCATCGAGGCCGACCTGCAGGGCAACATCAACAGCACGCACATCTTCGGCAAGACGATGATGAACGGCATCGGCGGCTCGGGCGACTTCACCCGCAACGCGCACCTTTCGATCTTCACCTGCCCCTCGCTCCAGAAGGGCGGCAAGATCAGCACGCTCGTCCCCCAGGTCACCCACGCCGACCACAGCGAGCACTCGGTCCAGGTGCTGGTCACGGAACATGGCGTGGCCGACCTGCGCCGCCTCGACCCGCGGCAGCGCGCCGAGGTCATCATCGAGAAATGCGCCCACCCGGATTTCCGCCCGGATCTCCGCCGCTACCTGGCGCTCGCGAAGGACGGCCACGAGCCCTTCGACCCCGAGCATGCCTTCGCCTTCCATCGCCAGTTCCTCAAGACCGGCGACATGCGCGGCGCTCTGACCCCGTCGGTTGACCCCGCCAAGCGCGAGGCCACACTGGCGGGATGAACCTGATGGAGTTTCTGGAGGGACTCAGCTACCTGGTGACCGTCATCGGTCTGCCGTTCGGCATCTGGGTCTATCTCCGGGACCAGAACAAGGAGCGCAAAAACGAGGAGGAGGAGGTCTACGTCCGTCTTTCGGACCAATACGCCGACTTCCTCCGGCTTGTTCTTAAAAACGCCGATCTTCAGCTCACCACGCGCAACGCTCCCGCGACCCAGCTGAGCGACGAGCAAAAGGAGCGCCGCATGGTGCTCTTCGAGATCCTCGTCGCCCTCTTCGAACGCGCCTACATCCTCGTTTACGAGGAGGACATGGACAAGGACGAGGCCCGCCTGTGGGCCTCCTGGGAGGACTACATGCGCGAGTGGTGCCGACGCGCGGATTTCCGCGAGGCGCTTCCCGCCCTCCTGAGCGGGGAGGATCCCGATTTCGCCGCCTACATCAGCCGACTCTCCGCCGAAGAAGACGCGAAACATCGCTGATTTCCCCGCTCGGAGGAAACGCGGCGGAGGTCGTCCGAAGGCAAGGCGCGGCGCCCTCCCTCCCCCTTTCGGACGAAGCTCCCGGGGCGCGCTCAGCGACCTCGCCGCAGGTGCAACAACTCGACCTTTGTCGTGCGCTTCGCGACCTCATCGTAGTCGACGATCGCGCCGGAGATGCGCACGTCGCCCTCCGCGACCTCGAATTTGCGCGGCATGCCGTCGAGAAACCGCTCCACCACCGGCTTCACCTCGCGGCCCAGCACCGAGGCGTAGGGCCCGGTCATGCCGACATCGCACATGAAGCCCGTCCCGTTCGGCAGCACGCTCGCGTCGGCCGTGGGCACGTGGGTATGGGTGCCGAGCACCGCCATGGCGCGACCGTCCAGATGCCAGCCCAGCGCGATTTTTTCGCTCGTGGCCTCCATGTGCGCCTCGACGAAAAACGCGTCCGCATCGGCCGCCAGACGGCGCATCATCTCGTCCGCGCAGAGGAAGGGGCACTCCGCCTTGAGCCCCATGTAGGTCCGGCCCAGCACGGTGAACACGGCCAGGCGCACGCCCTTCACGTTCACGACGACGTGGTCCGCGCCCGGACAGGCCCCGGGCAGATTGGCGGGGCGACAGACCTTGGGGAAATCATCGATCTCCGACTCCCAACCGCGCTGGTCCCAGACGTGGTCGCCCAAGGTGATCGCGTCGACGCCGCTCTGCAGAAGACCCTTCGCGATGCCGCCGTTGATCCCCGAACCCGCGGCCGCGTTTTCCCCGTTGGCGATGACGGCGTCCAGCTTGAGCTCCGAACGCAGCCGAGGGAGGCGCTCCATGAGCATTTCGCGACCGGGGCGCCCCACGATGTCACCGACGAACAGGATTCTTAACATTCGCGCACCGTGCGCCCGGCCTTTAGTCGCTCCAAGCCTTATTTGCCGGCACGCCGGCCGCGAGACCGCGCCGTTCAGCTCCGCCATAATCTCCAGCGCCGCGCCCGAGTGAAATCAGCGCGGGCCGCGGCCGCCAACGCGACGCCAAGACCTCCGGCACGATCAACGCGCGTGAATTTCGCGGAGGCACTCTGCGCGCGGTATTTTAGGCCGGCGGCCAACGAATCTTGGACCAGGGGAAGCGCGCCGCGATCGCCATCTGTTCGAGGATGGCCCTTGCCTATGCCATCGCGCGAGGCCGCCTCGCATTCACACCTAGGTAATTTACTCACCTGCCCGTGAATCAAGGCCTCTGAGTCGAAAATCGCCCAAAATCGAGCGCTTACAGAAGACACAGGGGCGCGCAGAATTTGCCGTGCAAAAGCGAAAGGACGGGGGCGCCCTCTCCCTCGCGAAAGCGGAAATGTAGCTCTGGTCACGCTCGACGCGGGATGCGTAAGCGAGGCTTACCATCGCTTCACGAATACTAATAAATCGCTTTCGCGGTCGTTTTGCCAAGAGACGAGTGGAAAAAGGACCTTCCGATTCTAGCTTGCTTACACCCTATGCCTTCGGACTCTCGCCCGCTTGGCATTTAGCACCGCCACCCATTTCGACCACACGACCATGCGTTTCCGCCCAGTTCTCCCTCTGCGCCGCGCCGCGACCACGCTCGCACTCCTTGCCATGCCCGTTTTCCTGGGCGGCTGGAGCTGGATCCAAGGGCCCCAGTCGACCTTCGACACGAAGGGCCCCGTCGCCCGCACGCAGCTCGAGGTGTTTTACACCACCGTGTGGGTCACCTTGGCCATTTTCGTGATCGTCGCCGCGGTGCTCACCTACGCCACGCTCAAATTCCGCGTCCGCAAAAACGAAGGCACCAAGCCCGCCGATCCGCACCAAGGCCACGGCAATCCCCTGATCGAGCTGTCCCTCATCGCCGCGTCCATCGGCGCGCTGGTGATCATCGCGGTGCCGACGCTCAAGGCCATCTGGTATAGCTACGACGTCCCCGAGGAGCAGCGCGCCAACGCCTACGAGGTGAACGCCCGCGGTCTCCAGTGGTGGTTCCAGTTCGAGTATCCCGCGGAGCAAATCGAAGGCGCCGGCCAACTCGTCGTCGCCAACGAGCTCGTCATTCCCGCGGGGCGCCCCGTTCGCATCAATCTCCGCACCTCCGACGTCATCCACTCGTTCTGGGTGCCTAAGCTCGCCGGCAAGGTCGACATGATCCCCAACCGCGGAAATCACATGTGGCTCCAGGCCGACGAGCCCGGATATTTCTGGGGACAATGCGCCGAATACTGCGGCGAATCCCATGCCGTGATGCGCTTCCGCGTCATCGCGCTGGCCGCCGACGAGTTCTCCGCCTGGCTGGAGAACCAAAAGAAGCCCGCCCGCGCCGTGCCCGCCCCGGCCGCCGACGCGCCGAAGGCCGCTTTCGCCAGTTACGAAATCGAGGAGTGGAAGCGCAACGCCCCCGGCTACTCGGCCGAATTCGACGCGGATCCGCTCAAGTCTTGGACCGCTTTCCAGTTCCCCAACAAGGATGAGGACGCCGCGTTGGTCGCCAAAGGACGCGCGCTTTTCGCCGAAAAGAACTGCGTCACCTGCCACGGCGTTCGCGGCCACGAGGGCGCCGGCGTCACCGGCCCCAATCTCACCCACTTCGGCGCCCGCACCACGCTCGCCGGCGGTCTTCTCCAAAACACGAAGGAAAACCTCCATCGCTGGATCGTTCACCCGAACGACGTGAAGCCCGGCAACAAGATGTGGATGGGCATCGGCACGCACACCAACGTCACCATGAAGGGCTACCTGGAGTGGGACGGCGACACCCGATCCTACACCGGCACCCGTCACATCAACGTGAGCGACGAAGAGGCGCGCGCCCTCGTCGAGTATCTCCAAAGCCTCAAGTAAGCCCGCCGCGCTTCGCACGGATCCACCGGCTCACGCCCAACGCACCCTGCCCCCGCTTTAAACACCATGGCCTCCACCGCCACCACCGCCGCCTACACCGCACCCGCCGCCAAGTCCGCGTCGCGCCCGTGGTTCTTCACCCGCCCGGCCGCCAAGACCGGCATCGTCTCCTGGCTCACCACAGTCGACCACAAGAAGATCGGCCTGCTCTACGCGATGTCGGCGCTGATGTTCTTCATCGTGGGCGGCGTCGAGGCGCTGATGATCCGCGTCCAGCTCGCGATCCCGAACAACACCTTCATCTCGCATCAGCTCTACAACGAGCTCTTCACGATGCACGCGACGACGATGATCTTCCTCGCCGTCATGCCGCTCTCCGCCGCGTTCTTCAATTACATGATGCCGCTTCAGATCGGCGCGCGCGACGTGGCCTTCCCCCGCCTCAACGGTTTCGCCTTCTGGGTGTTCCTCGCGGGAGCCATCGTTCTCAACGTCGGCTGGTTCACCAAGGCCGGTGCGCCCGACGTCGGCTGGTTCGGCTATTCGCCGCTCACCTCCAATCAGTATTCGCAGCAATTCGTCGGTGACGGTTCCACCGATCTCTGGGTGATGGGCCTGCAGATTCTCGGCGTCTCGTCCGTGATCGGTTCGCTCAACTTCATCGTCACGATCATCAACATGCGCGCGCCGGGCCTCACGATGATGCGCCTGCCGGTGTTCACGTGGATGACGCTTTTCACGGCCTTCCTCATCATCCTCTCCTTCCCCGCCATCACCATCGCGCTCGTCGAGCTCATGATGGACCGCTCCTTCGGCACGGGCTTCTTCGAAATGGCCAAGGGCGGCATGCCGATCCTCTGGCAGCACCTCTTCTGGATCTTCGGCCATCCCGAGGTTTACATCCTCATTCTGCCCCCCATGGGCATCGTCTCCGAGATCCTGCCGACCTTCTCGCGCAAGCCCCTCTTCGGCTACCCCATCGTCGTCTTCTCCGGCGCCGTCATCGGCTTCCTCGGCTTCGGCGTGTGGTCGCACCATATGTTCACCACCGGCATGGGCACGGTCGCCACCGCGGCCTTCTCGCTCGCCACCATGGCGATCGCCGTCCCGACGGGCGTCAAGATCTTCAACTGGGTCGGCACCCTCTGGGGAGGCCAGATCCACACCCGCACGCCCATGATGTTCGCCCTCGGCTTCATCTGGATGTTCATGATGGGCGGTTTCTCCGGCATCATGCACTCGGCCGCCCCCGCCGACGCCCAGCAGCAGGACAGTTACTTCGTCGTCGCCCACTTCCACTACGTGCTCATCGGCGGCGCCATCTTCGGCCTGCTCGCCGGCATCCACTACTGGTTCCCCCTCGCCTTCGGCCGCATCGTTTCCGAGTTCTGGGGCAAACTTTCCTTCTGGGTGATCTTCATCGGGTTCAACGTCACCTTCTTCCCGATGCACTTCCTCGGCCTCAACGGCATGCCGCGCCGCACCGCCGTCTACGATGGCAACATGGGCTGGAACAGCGCCAACCTCGTCGCGACCATCGGATCGTTCATCCTCGCGATCGGCATCGGCATCTACTTCGCCGTCATCCTCTACACCTACTTCAAGGGCAAGAAGACCACCCATGACGTCTGGGACGCCCGCACTCTCGAGTGGTCCGTGCCGAGCACGCCGCCCCCGGGTCACAACTTCCACGTCACCCCGACCGTCCACGCCCGCGACGCGTTCTGGTATGAGAAGACCCACGCCAAGGAAATCGCCGACGAGAAGGCCAAACACGCGGCCGAGACCGAGGCGCACGGCGGCATCCACATGCCCAGCCAGTCCTGGTTCCCGCTGGTCACCGCGATCGGTCTGCTCATCGGCGGCCTTTTCTTCGCCCACCACAATTTCAAGGGCGCGATCGCCGGCGGAGCCATCCTCCTTCTCGGCGTGCTCGGTTGGGCCTTTGAAGGTCCGGGCGGTTACCACCTCCACGTCCACAAGGACGGCACCGTCACCGGCGGCGAAGGCGAAGACGAAGCCCATCACTGAGCCGTAATCATCGCCCCGACCGTCCTCCCGTCATCCACTCTAAGCCACCCGCCAATCCTTTTCGCATGAGCGCTCACGCCGGCCCCATCGATCATCACCACGATCATACCACCACGACGGGCATTCCCAACAAGAAGCTCTTCATGTGGGCCTTCCTCGCGTCGGACTGCATGTTCTTCGGCGCGCTGATCTCCACCCACGTCATCTACCGTCTCCACCCGGTTCCGGACGGCACCAATCCGCTGAAGGTGTTCTCGATCGAGCTCACCTCGTTCTCCACCTTCATCCTCCTGATGTCCTCGCTCCTCATGGCGCTCGCCGTGGGCGCGAGCCAGAAGGGCAAGGTCGATGCCACCCGCAAGATGCTCCTCGGCACCATCTTCTTCGGCCTGATCTTCCTGGGCTGCCAAGTGTATGAGTTCACCCACTTCGTGCATCTCGGGATGACGCTCAAGAGCGACATCTTCGGCTCCACTTTCTACACGTTGACCGGCACCCACGGCGTCCACGTCGCCATCGGCGTTCTCTGGCTGGTGTTCATGTATATCCGCACCTTCAAGCCCGCCGACGCCTCCCGTGCCTGGATCGCCCGCGCCTTGGTCCAGTTCGGCGCCTTCGCCGTCGCCACCGTGACGATGATGGTCCTCATGCTCGCGATCACCCACGCCGGATCGGAACATGGTTACTCGGTTTCCAGCGTCTTGGGCGCCCTTACGCACACGCCGCTGGCCGCGATCTCCACGACCGCGTTCGCTGTTTCCGTCGCGCTCCTCTTCGTTCTCGGTCGCTTCAAGCAACCCGTCGAATTCGGCGAGGCCAACGCGATCGATGTCGAGTCGATGGGCCTCTACTGGCACTTCGTGGACATCGTCTGGATCGTGATCTTCACCGTCGTCTACCTGCTCGAATATCTCTGAGCGACCACGTCCCGGCTCGCCTTTAAACCCTCCTGATCTTCGTTCCCATGTCCGCACACGCCGCCACCGCTCCGGCCGCCGCCCATCATCACGATGACGGCAAGTTCCACATCTTTGTGCAGATCGCCATGATCCTCGCCGTCATCACGGGCGTGGAGATCGTGCTCATCTATCTCCCCCTCGCGAAGTGGCTGATTGTTTCCAGCCTCGTCGTCCTCTCGGTCGTGAAGTTCCTGATGGTGATCTTCTGGTTCATGCACCTGAAGTTCGACAAAGCCTTCTGCACCATTCTCTTCTTCATCGGCCTGGTTCTGGCCGGCGGCACCGTGGCGGCGCTGATGGCGATCTTCAGCGCCAAGGACAGCATCCCGCTCAGCGCGCAGACGATCTACGCCGAACGCGCCGCCGAGGCCAAATAAGGCCCCTCGATTCAAACTCAGAGGCAAAAGAAGGGGCACCCTGCCGCGGGTGCCCTTTCTTTTTGCACCGCTTGCGACTTTTGGCGGTCATTCTCCTCTTCCGCCGACTCTCTCGCCCCGCTACCGGTTATCGCCCATGCTCGACTGGACCCACTGGCACAACGAACCCTATCTCGTAGGCGGTCTCATCGTCCTCGGCTGGCTTTATGCGCTCGCGACCGGGCCCTTCCGGCTACGCTTCGCTCCTCCCGGCACAGGCTACCCGCGGGGACACGCGATCCGGTTCTACGCGGCCTTGGTCGTGTTCTATCTGGCAGTGGGCTCGCCCCTCGATCAAGCAGGTGAACGATTCCTGCTCAGCGCCCACATGGTGCAGCACCAGCTGATCATCTACCCGGCGGCGATCCTGTTTCTTACCGGCCTGCCGTCTTGGCTTGTCGCCCAGGCGACCTCGCAACCCGCCCTGCGGATGTTTTTCCGGATCTTCACCCATCCGATGGGCTGCGCCTTGGGCTATACCGTCATCATCTCGGTCTGGCACATTCCCGCGCTATACGACTGGGCTCTGCGCGAACGTCCCGTGCATATCGCCGAGCATATCACCTTTTTCGTCGGCGCCCTTCTCTACTGGTGGCCGCTCCTCAGCCCGAGCACGGAATTTCCGCCCGCCCGTCATCCAGTCCAGATGCTCTACTTGATCGGCGTCACGATCTTGATGACGCCGCTTTTCGCCTATCTCGCCTTCTCGAAGGAAATTCTTTATCCGACCTACGAATACGCTCCGCGACTCATTACCGGCTTCGACCCCGCCCAAGATCAGTTGCTGGGCGCCGCCATCATGAAGCTCGGCGGCATGTTCGTGACCTTCGTGGCACTGATCTGGGCCTTCTATCGCTGGTATCAACAGACCGAACGAGGGCGGGGCTCGCTCTCGGGCGCCTGATCCCGGGCAAAGCTCCCTCGCTTTGCGCGTATTTGGGCTCGCCGCTCCGCGCGACGCACCCCGCAATCTGCGCCGCCCCTTTCTCATGACTTGGGAAATCGTCCTCATTTTCATCCTGCTGGCCGGCACCTTCGGTCTTTTCGTTTGGGAAAAGTATCCCCCGGACCTGGTCGCGCTCGGCCTTCTCGTGGCCTTGGTCGCCAGCGGCCTCCTGCCCCAAAAAGACGCGCTCGGCGTCTTTGCCCATCCCGCGCCCTTCACGGTGGCGGCGATGTTCGTGCTCAGCGCCGCGCTCGTGAAATGCGGCGCCGTGGACCGCATATCCGCCGCGGTCGAACACGTCGGAACCCTGCCTTATTCGGTGGTGATCGTCGTCCTCGTTATTTCGGTCGCCGCGATCTCCGCGTTTATCAACAACACCCCGGTCGTCGTCGTGTTTCTTCCGGTCGTGCTGAACCTCGCGCGACGGATGAAGCTCACGCCCTCCAAGCTGCTCATCCCCCTCTCCTACGCCGCCGTGCTCGGCGGAGTCTGCACGCTCATCGGCACCAGCACGAATCTGGTCGTTTCAGGCATGATCGAATCCCGGGGCCTGCCGCCGCTCCACCTCTTTGAACTGGCCTGGCTCGGCGTCCCCATGACCCTCGTGGGCGCCCTGTATATGGGACTGCTGGGCAACCGCCTCCTGCCCACCCGGGAAATGCTCACCTCCATCCTCACCGAGGAGGAGCGCCGCGAATACATCACCGAGGCCTTCGTTCAACCCGACTCTCCCGCGATCGGCAAGACCCTCGGCCAGGCCGGCCTCGCGCCTTCCCGCGGGGTGCGCGTGCTGGAGGTCGTCCGCGACGGCATCGCCTTCCACCTCGAACCCGACAAGACGCTCCTCCGCGCCGGCGACCGCCTTATCCTTTCCTGCCGCCCCAAGGGCATCGCCGCCACCCGCGCCGCCGCCGGAATCGATCTCGTCACGGAGCTCAATCTCGGTCTCGAGCAGATCGCCGCGCACGAGGGCTCGCTCGTCGAGGCCGTCGTCAATCCGCGCTCCGAACTCGTCGGACGCACCGTCCGGGAAATCAACTTTCGCCAGCGCTACCGGCTGGTCGTCCTGGCGCTCCATCGCGAGGGCCGCAACGTGCGCGAACAAGTCGACACGCTACCCCTTGAGCCGGGCGACGTGCTCCTCATGATGGGCACCGACCAGGCCATCAACGCGCTCTCCGGCAATCGCGACCTCACCCTTTTCGACCACCTCGACCGCACTCCCGCCAAGGCCAAGCCCGGCCAGGCCATTCTCGTGCTTGGCGTCATCGCCGGCGTCATCCTGGGCGAGTGCTTCGACGTGGTCTCGATCGAGCTCGGCGCCCTCGCCGGTTGCGTGCTCGTCTGCGCCGCCGGTGTCCTGAAACCCAAGGAGGCCTACGACGCCATCGAATGGCCCGTCCTCTTCATCATCTTCGGCATGCTCGCCATGGGCCTGGCCCTCGAGCGCACGGGCGCCGCGGCCTGGCTGGCCGGCAACATCGTCGCATTCGCCGAGCACGCCGTCCCGCCCGAGCACAAGGCGTTCTTCGTCCTTGGTGCGATCTACTTCGTGACGATGGTGCTCACCGAGCTCCTCTCAAACAACGCCGTCGCCGCGTTGATGATCCCGATCGCCCTCGGCATCGCCCAGAGGCTGGGCGTCCATCACGAACCCTTCGTCATCGCGGTGATGTTCGCCGCCTCCGTGGCCTTCGCCACCCCGATCGGCTACCAAACCAACACCTACGTGTATGGCGTCGGCGGCTACAAATTCGGTGATTTCGTGAAGATCGGCCTGCCCCTCAACTTCGCCTGCATGGCGGTGGCGCTGGTCGTCATCCCGAGGGTCTGGCTCTTCTAGGGCGGCGCCCGTCGGAGTTTCCCCGACGTCTTTCCGAGGATAAAAACAAAAGGCGCTCCCCCCGATCGGGGAGCGCCCGGGTGAAACGGGGGTTTGTCCGGTCCCGTCAACCGCCCGGTCCATCAATCGTCGCTTCGACGACCCGAGAGGATCAGCAACACGTGCAGGAGGGATCCGAGCGCCGCCACGAAGCCGGCCACGTAGGTGAGCGCGGCCGCGTCGAGTGTCTCGTTGACTCCGCCCATCTCGTCGCGATCCAGGATGCCGAGATTCACCAACTGCTGTTTGGCGCGGCGGCTGGCGTCGAACTCGACGGGCAGGGTCACGAACTGGAAAAGGCAGATCACCGCCAGCGCGATCGCGCCGATCGCGAGCAGATTGTAGCCCATCGGGCTGCGCAGGAAGCTCAGCAGGAAGATGCCCGCGGTCACCACATAGGTGGACACGCTGGCCGCGATCTGGGTCGAGGGCACGAGCGTCTGGCGCACCTTCATCATGGAGTAGCCGACCTTGTGCTGGATCGCGTGGCCGGCTTCGTGGGCCGCCACGCCCAGCGCGGCGAGGCTATGTCCATGGTAGTTGTGCTCGGAAAGCGCGAGTTCCTTGGTGACAGGGTTGTAGTGGTCGGTCAGCTCGCCGGGCACCTCGATGATTTTGACGTCATGGATGCCGGCCGAGCGTATGACGGCCTCCGCCGCCTCGCGGCCGGTGATGCCGCCGCGCGAGGCGACCTGCGCGTTCTTCGTATAGGCGCTGCGGATGCGCATCTGCGCATACAGGCCGAAAAGCATGGGAACGATGATGAGGAGTATCCAGATACCAATACCAGTCATGGCGAATAGAGGTGTGAAAGTTGTGGCGTAAGACGTGCGGAGCGCCCGCCTTTGCAAGCGGAACCGGATGGTCATGAAAAAGCCGGCGCGGTTTGTAACCACGCCGGCCAAATCACCACTCGGGGTAATTTCCGTGGCTTCCGCACCACACGGAAACCACGAAATATCAACGCGGGCGACAGGATCGCGTCCGCTTAGATGGCGGGGACGTCGAGCCAGCGGCGCTGGGCCCAGCTCTCGAGCGCGAGCTCGGCGAGTTGCACGCCCTTGGCGCCTTCCTTGAGGTTCCAGGGGAAGGGCTCGTCCTTGACCACGTGGCGGAGGAAGAGCTCCCACTGGACCTTGAACGCGTTGTCGTAGATCCCCTGGTCCGGAACGCGGGTCCAACCGTCGCGATACTTGACCGGGCTGTCGATGTCGGGATTCCAGATGCAGCGCGGCGTGGCGGCGATGGACTGGGCCTTGCAATCACGCAGACCGGCGACGGCGGTGCCGTGCGTGCCGTCGACGTGGAGCGTGAGGAGATCGTCGCGATCGACGCGGGTGGCCCAGGAGGAGTTGAAGTGACAGATCACGCCGTTCTTCAGCTCGAAGGTCGCGTAGGCGGCGTCGTCGGCGGTGCACTTGTAGGGCTTGCCGGCCTCGTCCCAACGCTGGGGGATGTGGGTGGCGCCCAGACAGGTGAGGCTCTTGATGTCGCCGAAGAGGTTCTGGATGACATACTGCCAGTGGCAGATCATGTCGACGATGATGCCGCCGTCCTCTTCCTTGCGGTAGTTCCACGAGGGGCGCTGCAGCTTCTCGTGCTCGCCGGTGAAGACCCAGTAGCCGAACTCGCCGCGCACGGAGAGGATCTTGCCGAAGAAGCCTTGGTCCATGAGCCACTTGAGCTTCACGAGACCGGGCAGCCAGAGCTTGTCCTGCACGACGCCGTTCTTGAGGCCGGCGGCGCTGACCTCGTTGTAGAGCGCGAGCGCCTCCTTGGAGGTGGTGGCGGTCGGCTTCTCGCAGTAGATGTGTTTCTTGGCGGCGATGGCCTTGCGGACGCCGACGGGACGTTGGCCGGTGAGGCAGGCGTCGAAGTAGATCTTGTTGTTCGGATCGGCGAGCGCGGCGTCGAGGTTGGTCGTGATGCGCTCCTCGGGCAGGCCGGCGCGAAGGGCCAGAGCGGCGAGCTTGGATGCGCTGCGGCCGACGAGGATCGGATCGGGCATGATGACCTCGGAGTCGTTCAGCTTAACGCCTCCCTGATCGATGATGGCCTTGATGGAGCGCAGCAGGTGCTGGTTCGTGCCCATGCGTCCCGTGACGCAGTTCATGATGATGCCGACTTTGTGCGTGGTCATGTGGTGGAAAGGTCGAGGTGGATTTGGGGTGCGCCGGAGGGGTGGATGTCCGGCGGCTACAAACATACCTGAACCGCTTGCTTGCGGTTAGAACAATCCCGACTCCTGCTAGCACGCACCCGCCAAGCCTCTTCCCGCCACCCCATGCTCGCCTGGAGTCCCCTGCTCGTCCAAAAAATCGAGATCCACGCCCTAGGTTTCGTGCTGCGCAAACTGCAGCTCAACCGACACCGCGACGCCGAGGTCGCGCCGCACAATCACCCCTACCATCAGCTGATCCTCTACCTCTCCGGCGAGGGACTGCAGATCATCCGTGATCGGAGGGTCGAGGCCCGGGCCGGCGATCTCTTCCTCATCCCGCCCGGGGTGGACCATGGGTTCGCGATGTCCGGCACCAGTCGTCCGCTTTGCCTCGCGCTGGACTACGAACGTCGAGGCGGCACCCGCGTCCTGCACCGTCACCTGCCGCAACAGGCGCTCAACGAACTGCATGCCCTGCTGGCGCGCGTCCCGACCAAGGGCAGTCTAACGCTTTCGGACTACCCCGCCGTCCTTTCCGTGGTCGCCCGACTGCTCGAACCTCCGCGCGCGGAGGAGGCCCCTCCGCTGACCGAGCCCTCGCCGCTGGTCGTGCGGGTTCGCGAAAGCCTGCGCTCGGAAAAAGCCCTCGCGGAGATCGCGCGCGAAACCGGTTACGTCCGCGACGCCCTTACGCGGCGCCTGAAACGCGAGCACGGGCTCGGACTGCGCGGCCTGCGGGACCAGGAGCGGCTCCAGGCCGCCCAGGCCGCCCTGCGCGAGTTGCCCAATGTCGGAGCGGCCGCCGCCAAGGCCGGCTTCGACGATCCCAATTACTTTGCCCGCTGGTTCCGCAAACAAACCGGCCTCACCCCCAGCGCGTGGCGCCAGAAATGAGGCCGTGAATGGAACGATCCGCGGACGGGGCGCCGCGGCGGTCGTCTCCGTGCCGACCCAAGCGGTTTATCCGAGGGTCTTCGGCTCGACCTTCGTCCACTGGGGTTCCGCGCCGGGAGGCAGCGGCGGAATGTCGCCGGTGCCGGCCACGGGCAAGGTGCCCGCGAGCTCCTGGCGCCAGTGCGCGACGTCACCGCCGGGGCAATACACATAGATCATGTGCATCGGCTCGTCACCGGTGTTGGTCAGCTGGTGAAACTTGCCCGGCGGCATGTAGACCGCCTGCCCGGCCTTGATCGGCGAGCACTCGTTATCGACGCAGATCTGCCCTTCGCCCTGCACGATGAAGTAAACCTCCTCCTGCTCCTGATTGTGCCAGGGCACCTGGCCGCCCTTGGGGGCGAGAACGGAGAACCCCATCGAAAAGCCCTTGGCCTGGATGGGTTGCGTGGCCTGGCCCACAAGACCGCGGCCCCAGCGTTGCGCGGGAAAGGTCCCGCCCGGGATTTTTGCAAGATCGGCGATAATCATGACGACCGTGACCTAGCCCGCGTGCCCGGCCGACGGCCACACCAATTCCCGCCGCCGCTTCTTCACGAGCGGTTTCGTCCTGGGTGCGCCTCCTTGCTTTAAAACGGAAATCCGATGGAGAAGTGCAGCGTCCCCGGCGGATCCAACTCCCGGCGGTTCAGGTTCCAGCCATACTCCAACCGGATCGGCCCGATCGGCGACTGGTAGCGCAGGCCACATCCCGCCGAGCTCAACACCTCGCTCCCCGGCCAGTCCCCGATATCGACCGAGGCGCCGGACGTGTCGGAAAACAGGATCGTCGTCCAGCGGCCGGTGACGACCTGCTCGAACTCGAGGTTGGCCAACCACACGCTTCGGGCGCCGACAAAGCGTCCGCCCGCGTCGCGCGGCGCCGCCTCTCCCTCCAGGTAACCGCGGATCGAGCTCTCGCCACCCGGGAAAAAAAGCTTGTTCACCGGCACGCGATCACCGCCGTCCGCGACCAGCCCGTGCGACACGCCGAGGTGGATCCAGCGGTCCTCGCCCACCAAAGGGCGATGCCAGGACCAGGCCGCCTCGACGCGTTCGTAGCGGACTTCGCTACCCAGTTCAGGAAGCGCGGTCTCCGTGCGAATCGTCCAGCGCTGGCCGCTTCGTGGACGAATCGGATTGTCCCGTCGGTCGCGGGTCAGACCCAGCGTCAACGCCGACACCGCCGTCTCCGTCGCCTCGTCGTCCGCCACGCCCAGTTCCACGTCGTCGGCGCGCAGCACCTCGTAGCTCAGGCCCGCCGTGCCGCGCGCCTCGATCCATGGCACCTCTCGCGAGGCCTCCACTCCGGCGCCATACTCCAGACGGATGAAGGACGGCTCCTCGCGCCTCAGGCCGAAAACCCGGGCCGAGCCCTCCACCGTGTCGTCAAAAAGCGTCGGCACCGTGTAACGATACTCGCCGCGAGACGCCTTCATCGACTGGCCCAGCTCGACGCGATCCCGATGCGCCAAGCCCCACAGGTTCGTGCGCCCCAACTCCAGCCCTCCGCGCAACTGCTCGTAGCTCCCCCAGCCGAGCGTCCAGGCGGCCTGCCAGTCCGGCTCCTCGGTCACGCGAAAAACCACATCGCGCGTCCCGGACGCATCTCCCGGCTCGCCGGCGGCTTCCACGCGCCGGAACACCCCCAGCCGGGCCAGGCGCAAACGCGCCGCGTCGATCGCCTGCGGATCATAGGGCGCCCCGGGCATCAAACGCAGTCGCGACTCGATTACGCCAGGCCGCGTCCGGTCCGCGCCTTCGCTTCGAACGGCGCCGATCACCGCGGGCGCCCCCGTGGCGATGCGGGCCACCGCCGTGACCGGCCGCTCCCCGTCGGCTTCCGCAGATGCCGGTTCCGCCACGACGCTTATGCGCGCATCGGCGTATCCCTTTTCTTGATACAGGCTTCGTATCGCCTGCGCCTGGTCCTGGGCCCAACCTCGCGTCCATATCGCGCCGGCGATTCCCTTCGGCTTCGCGTCCGGCACGCCGTCGTCGCCGGAGATGTCGGCCCGCCACCCGCGGACGCGCCAGAGCGGTCCGGGTTCGACTCCGACCGCGAGATTCACGTCGCCGGTGTCGCGGTCGATTTTCGTGTCCGTAATCTCCACCCTCGCCTCCGCGTAGCCGCGCGCGCGCAACGCCTCGCGAAGCTGGGCGGCGCCTCGCTTCGCGCGCTCCGCGGACCAAGCCCGGACCGAAGCGGGGGTGAACCAGCCCGAACGGGGGAGGAAAAAGGCCTTCGCCGCATTCTCGCTCATCGCCGTCAGCCCGCCGATGCGCACGTCGGAAACCACCGCTCTCCGCCCAGGCATCGCCTCGAGACGCAACCGCGTCGCGGTCAGCGGACGAGGCAGAGGGCGGCTCAGCTCGGCGTCGATCTCCGCGCGGTTTTCGCATCCATCCTGGTCGGTCCAGACAGCCGCCACCCTCGCCGCGAAAAAGCCCTGCTCAACCAGTTCCGAGTTCAACACCAGCGCGGCGTCCTCGATGAACGACGCGTCCACGGTCTCCCGCGCGGTGCCGTCCCCGAGCAGGAGCCGCAGGGATTGCCGCATTTCGCGATTCTTCAGCAAGCCGAAGCCCGACACGTTCACCTCGACCGGTTTTCCGTGCAGAGGCGCTCCGCTAGCCGCGGCGAAGAGCAGCGCCAGCGCGAAGACCATTCGATTCCGATTAGCGCCCATCGCCGACCTCCGATCCACCCGCGCCCTGCGCGTTTTCCGCCTCGTTGGTTCGCTCATCGGCGGCGCCCGGACGCGGGCCGAAGCGCCTCCGCACTCCCACGTTGTAGGCATCGAACTCGTCATATTCACCGGTCAGAGCCCAATCGTCGGTCAACTTGAACTCGAAACCGTAGGTCTCTCGACCCGCGCGCGACACTTTTTCGCCCGAGCTCAGGGTCAGGCGCTCTTCATCCGTGCCGCCCAGCCCCAAACCGCGCAAAAGATCACGCCCCACGTAGGCGCCCACCGCCGCAAGACGCTGCGTGCCGGAAGCCGCGCCCACTCCTTGCTCCGGAGGGGAACCCGCGCTCACCATCAAAAGCACCGTTTCCGCGTCGAGCGGGGGGCTCGAGGTCAGCTGCATTTGCGGGGCCTCCGCGGTTCCGGCCAGCTCGAGTCGTAAATCATAGCCCAGTCTCCGTCCCGTCGCGCGGAAATCGAGCACCGGGGTGTAGGGATCGCTTGCCTTGAGCCGCACCGCGCCCTCTTGCACCGAAAAGCTCGCGAAGGGAAACAAGATGCTGCCGCGGTCGACGCGAAACTCCCCCGCGGCGCGGGGCTCGCGCATCGTCCCCGCGAGGTCGAAGCGGGCCGAGCCCGTGCCCTCGAAAACCGGCGTCCTCATGCGGAGAAAGCGCTCTCCGCCCACGCGCAGACCCAGTTCCCAGTCGGCCAGAGGCGGGGTCTCCACCGAGAAATACGGCGGACGCGAACGCGCCGCCCCCTCGCCTCGCCCGCCACCGGAGCCGATGAAGGATCGGATATCCGCCAGAAACAGACTGTCGCGCAGACGAACTTCGCCGCCGAGCTTGGTGCGGCCGTCTTCGAGGGTTTTCACGGAAAGATCCAAATCCCCGCGCAGCAAAAGCCCGGGCTTTCTCAAGAGCGGAAAACGCTTCGCCTTCACCTCCAGATCGAGCGCCGGCATGCGCCCCGGCACCCGTCGCGCCCCGCCCGTGACGACCAACTCCTGTCCGCCCGCGGTCGCCCGCATTTTTTCGATGCGCACATCCAGTCCGGCAAGCTTCAGGGCGACCTCCACGTCCTGCAAAACGCCGAAGCCTCCGAGCGGCCGGGTGGCCGCTCCGGACAACGCCAGGATGCCGTCGAGCCTCGCCCCGGGACCGAGCCGAAGCTCCGCCGTCAGCTCGCCTTGCGGAGCGAGCAAGGTCGGCAGGTAACGCGCGAAGGCCGCCACCTCCGCCCTCGGAACGCTCACCCGGGCCTCCGCGTGATCGCGCAACCACAGGTAAGGGTGCGCACGCAGGCGATCCCGGTCGCCCTTCGCGAACGCAAGCCGTCCCTCCGCCTCCACCGCCTGGCCGTCCACCGCCGCCCGTAGACCGCGCAGAATCCATTCGTCTTTTGCCAACACCGCCTCCGCCCGGAGCGAACGCAGCTCCAGCCCGTCCTCCGGAAGCCCCTCGCCGCGAAGCCGCATCCGCCCGGCCCCGAGCACAACGGTTCCGCGAGGCGCGTCCGCGTCTCCCTCGATCCGAAGACTGAGCTCCGGCCCCTCGAGTCCGAGATTCGCCACCTGCGCGAGCTCGTTCCACCAGGCGGCACCGGGGCGGGTTTCCAATTTCAAATCCCAATGCCCGACGGGAGTCGCTTCAGGGTTGGCACCGCCTCCCGCGCGGAAGCGCCAGGGCGCGAAACCCGCGCCGCTCAACAAAAGTTCATCCTCCCTGCCCGCCTCCACGACCGCGATCCGTGCGCCCTCCGCGTCCAGCCGTCCCTCGCCTTTCGCCCACACCTCCCCGGCCGGAGACCGCCATAGCGCATCCAGTTCGCCCTCCGCCCACAGCCAACCCTCCGCGTCCACGCCCGCCTTCGCCTCGAGGCGGCGAATGACGACCGCGGGGAGATCGTGATCCGACCGCCAATCGTTCAACCAATCGGAGCCCGCGTCGCGAAGTTGAACCGAAGCGTCCGAATCGGCCCGCCACTTGACCGCGAGCCGGGCTTTTCCGGCCTCCGCCAAAACCGCTTCCACGCGCTCCGAGCCTGACGTCCACTCGATCGCCGCCGGCTCGCTCGCGTGTAACTCAGCGCCATCGGACCGGCGCAGAAAAAACTCCCCCACCCGCGCGCCGGTCGGCGTCCATTCCACCTGCCCGGCCAGACGCGCGCCGCCGCGGCTCGCTTCCATGCGGCCCTTCCCGCGCCCACCGAGGACGCCTCCCGCCTCGACGCGAAACTCGTCCGCGGTCCAGCCGGCGCAGACCAGGTTGCGTGCCACGAAAAAACCGTCGAGCGACAGACTTGGCCAGACGCCGCCTCCCTTTAGTTCGGTTTCCAGCCGTCCGAAAGAAGCGCCATCCGGCAGCCATGGCTTGAAAAGGTCGCCGCGTATCGTCGCGCGCAGGCTCAGGCCCTCAAACGCCCGCGTCGCATGAATAAAGCGGCCGCGCCCATCGACGCGCGAGCCATCTCCCGCCTCGATGATCGCCTTGGCCAAGGTCGTGGCCCCGGCGTCGGATTCGCCCCGGAGCGTGAGTCGCGCGTTCTCGATCGTTCTCCACGCGATATCCGATCCCCGTGCCTCCCAGCGCAGTCGGGCCCCGGACTCGCCGCCCGGGCTCCAGCGCGCATCGCCCGCGATCCGGCCCCGCAACTCGCCACCGCTCAAGGGCGCCAGATCCGCTTCCCACGCGAAGACCGGTTCGCCCGAGATATTCCAGCCGCCATGCCAAACCCAGCCGATGGGCGCGCTCAGCCGCGCCTTCGCTTGCGGCGCCTCCAACTCCAGTCGCTCAAGCCGCCACTCGTGCTCATCGCCGCCTCCCGCCGCCTCGATCCGAAGCGGCGGCGTCCCTGCCGCCTTCGGCCGCGCGGTCGCGTGCGCGCGGATCGCAAAGCGGCCGCCATCGCCCTTGGCCTCGAAGTTCCCGGTCAGCTCGTCGTAAGCCGTCTGCTTCACGCCTAGCCGCTGCGCCGGAACCCGCCAGTCGTCGCCCGTCACGCGCCAAGTCGCCGGCAGCCATTCCCCTTCCGCAAAAGTGGCCGCGAGCCGCGCCTGGTTACCGGCCCAATCCAACTCCGCCCGCGCCCGATCCGGCCAGGCCTCCACGTGAAAACGAAGATCCGCATCCCGCCATTTCCCCCAGAGTGCGCCGATTTGAAGATCCGACTCCACTTCGAGCGTCTGACCGCGCACGCGAAAAGTCGCGCTCACCACGCCGCCTTTGACCCAAAGGTCCTCGATCTCGATCTCTTCGCCTGCGAAGCGCAGGATCCCTCCGCGCAAGCGCAGCTCGCCCACGCGGCGTTCCCATTCCAGCCCCGCCTGGCGAATGAACGGCACCCATGTCTCCCACGCCTTCGCCTGCGATGCGGTCGACTCCGTCTTCGGCGTCCCGACTGGATCGGGGAGATCGATTTCCCAGCCGGCCCCCTCCGCCCGGACTTTTCGCTCTCGCAAGAGCCGCCACGGTGCGCTGACGCGAAGGTGCGCCGCCCGCACTCGCATTCCGGACGATGCCTCCGACCAATCGAGCCCCTCCCACTCCACCGTGCGACCCGGAGCCGTGCGGCGCAGCGCATAATCGACGCGTCCCAGCCAAAGCTCCGCGAGCGAGACGGACCAGAAATCGAGGCTCGCAGCGGCCAGCACGACGCCAAGCGCAACCAAAGCCGCCGCGAACCAGCGTCGCCGCCGGCGATGCGGACGGACGCGCGAAGCGTCTGGCGCGGGCCGGCTTTCGGGCTCGTTCATGTCGGCGGATCGTCTCAGGGGGCGCGGAGCCGTTTGAGTGTCCCGGTTCCGCGCCCGCGCCGTTTACGATCAGGCGCGCACCGCGCAGGTCTCCTCCTCGGCGCCCGCCAGTCCGCAGCGCTCCAGCAGAGCGCGCGAGTCGGCGTCGCGTCCCATGAAGCGGCGGAAGAGTTCCGCCGCATCCGCCGAGTTGCCCTTGCTCAGGATGTGTTCGACAAACTCCGCTCCGACCCGGCGCGAGAACACGCCCTCCTTTTTCCAGCGCGTGAAAGCGTCGGCCTCCAGCACCTCCGCCCACTTGTAGGAATAGTAGCCGGCGGCGTAACCCACCGGATCGGAAAACAGATGGCCGAAGCGACGCACGATCGTGCGCGCCGCCGGCTCGGTCGGTATCATGCAATCCGCGACGAGCGCGCGCGCCTTCTCCTCGAGGTCGCCGTCGACGAATTCGTCCGCGCGGATGTGCAGGAGCAGATCCATCTTGGCGAACTGCACCTGACGCATCGCGGCGCAGGCGGCCCGGAAGTTCCGCGCGCCGACCATTTTTCGGAACAACTCCTCCGGGATCGGCGCGCCGGTCTCATGATGGCGCGCGAAAAGATCGAGCGATTCGCGCTCCCAGCACCAGTTTTCCATGATCTGCGAAGGCAGCTCGACGAAGTCCCAGGCGACGTTGACGCCGTTGAGCGATTTCACCGGCACCTCGCCAAGCAGGTGATGCAACAGGTGGCCGAACTCGTGAAACACGGTCTCCACCTCGCGGTGCGTGAGCAGGGCGGGACGCCCCTCGGTGGGAGGCGACATGTTGCCGCAGATGTAGCCGAGATGCGGCGCGCGTCCCCCGTCCGGGCGCGGTCCGCCCGTGACGAGATAGCCCATCCAGGCGCCGCCGCGCTTCGACTCGCGCGGATGCCAATCGGCGTAAAAGGACCCGAGATGGCGCCCCGCCTCGTCGTGCAGCTCGTAGAATTTCACGTCGCCGTGCCACAACGCCTCGGGCGCCACCGCTTTCTCCGCGATGCGCAGCCCGAAGACCCGTCGCGCCAGCTCGAAGAGCCCGGCCTGCACGCGCCCGACCTCGAAGTAGGGCCGCAGCTGCTCTTCGTCGAAGGAATGCCGGGCCTGACGCAGCTTTTCCGACCAGTAGGAAACTTCCCAGGCCTTCAGCCGCGCGGGAACGCCGCCGCTCCGCCCGGCCTTGAAGGCCTCCAATTCGCCGCACTCGCGGGCGAAAGCCTTGCGGCAACGCGTCTCGAAATCCGTCACGAAAGCGAGCGCGGTCGCCCCCTCTCGGGCCATGCGACGCGTCAGCACGAGGTCGGCGAAGTTTTTCTTCCCGAGCAGGGCGGCTTTCTCCGCGCGCAAGGCCAGGATCTTTTGCACGAGCGGGCCGTTGTCCCACTTGCCGCCCTCGGCCTCGGCGCCCACCGCGGTGGCGGCGGTCCAGATTTCGCGGCGGAGGCTTTCGTCGTCGGCATGGAGCATAGCCGGCTCCTGGGACGGCATGTGGAGCGTGAAACGCCAGGCCGGATTTTGATCGTCGCCCAAGCCCTTTTTGCGCGCCGAATCGCGCGCCGCCGCGATCGCGCTGGCGGGCAGTCCCTCGAGGCGCGCCTCGTCCGCGACCACGAGCTGCCAGGCGTTGGTCGAATCGAGGGTGTTCTCGGAATATTTCTGCGTGAGCTGCGCGAGTTCGGACTCGATCGCCTCGAGACGGGCGCGCCGCTCCGCGGGCAGGTCGGCCCCGGCCTCCCTGAAGCTGGCGAGCGTCTCGTCCCGCAGGCGCGCCCAAACCCCGTCGACAGCCCGGCCGCTCGGCGATTCAGCACCGGCCTTGAGGCGGGCCCAGAGCGCGGGGTTGAGCGGGATGCCGGCGAAAAAGGCCGAGACCTTCGGCAGCACCGCGTTGTGCGCCTCGCGCAGCGCGGGCGAGTCGGCGACCGATTGAAGGTGGGTGACCTTGCCCCAGGCGAAATTCAGCGACTCGGTGGCCTTTTCCAGGGCGAGAAAGGTGTTCTCGAAACTGGCGGGCGCCGGATCGTCGATGATCCCGTTTATACGTGCCTCGGCCTCGGCGAGCGCGCTCTCGACGCCGGGCACGACGTGATCCGCGGTATGCGCGCCCCATCGGATGAGGAATGACTCGTCGAGAAACGGATTGCGGGATCCGGAAGAAGCGGCGGCAAAGATGTCGGCGACCATGGGAAAAGGTGTTCGCCAAACATCCGGGCGGACCGGCGCTCCGCAAGCCCCGAGCCCGGTTGCCAAGCGAGGCCGGGGAAAAGCAAAGGCCCCGAACGTATGTCCGGGGCCTTCGGTCGGGAGGGAGCAGGCCGCCCTCCCGCGGCATCGCATTACCAGCGCCTGGAGCAGCCGAGCCAGATCGACCAGCCGGAAACGTCCACCAAGGCGGAGACCGAGTCGTTGCCCAGATGCATCTCAGGAAGGAGATCGTAGCGGGCGCGTAAAACCAGATCGACGGTCTTGTTCACGGGCAGGCCGGCATCCGCCGACGCATAATAACCCAGCCGGATGGTATCGCGCTCGAAGGAGTCCTTCAGCACGGCAACCTCGTCGCCATCGACGATCGTGATCTCTTGCTTGTAATCGAGGTCGGCGAAATTGGCCGAAAGACCGGCCTGAAGATCCGCGTGCCAATGTCCGTTTTCGCGCTCCGCCCGCTTGCCCGGGCGCCAAACACCGCGCCGAAGGAAATTGTCTGCACGTTCACGTCGCCTTGGGCGTGCATGGAGACGGACGTGCCTTCGTTGAAGCTCGAAATCGTCCCCTGGTGGGGCGCCTTGTCGTGCAGCGGTCCGGGAGGCAGTTCGGGGCTTTGGTAAGGCGCCGCGGGGGGGACGATCCCGTAGAGGAAATACTCGTCCTCCAGCCGTGTGCGCGAGGTGGCGAGCCGGTTGTCGGAAGAGGACTCCGCGGAAAGCATCGACCACGAGGCGGCGGCGTCGCCCTTCGCCCACATGCGGCGTAGTTCGAGCACGGGCGAGGCTTTCGCGTCCAGGTGGTCCTCGTAAGATCCGCCCTTCACCTGAAGTGGACCACACAAGCGCCTTCCGAGAGCTCAAGATGGTAGCTTCCGCGGACGCCTTTGACCTTGCTCGTTTTCCTGAGCCCCAAATTCTGTCCAGAATTCATCCATAATCACGCCTATAAGCGTCCTTTTACCTTGGTGGAGCAGATGGGAATCAAACCCACGACCTCTTCATTGCGAACGAAGCGCTCTATCAACTGAGCTACTGCCCCAAACAGGAAGGGCGGACGTTATGGAGCGCCCGCACGCGCCGAGTAAACACCAATTTTCCGCGCTTTCGCCTATTTGTCGCCGTCTTCGTCGCCATCGTCAGGCACCCGCGCTGCTGAAGCGGGCGCGATGCAATCTTCGATCCCGAACCGGCCTTTTTTCAGGCTACTCGTCCTCGCCTTCGTGCTCATCCTGCCGGCTCCGGCCGGCTGGGGCGAATCAGCCGCACGGACCTCGAGCCGGACGTCCGGAAAGCCAGCCGCTCCCCTCGTCGCGATCCTCAGCGCCTACCCGCCTGAAACGGACGCCATGATCGCGGAGTTCGGTCTCGACCAAGGAGGATTCACCGTGGAACGAGTCAAAGGCTTCCGCTATCGGCGCGGTATCGTCGAGGGCAAGGACGTGGTCGTGTTCGAGACCGGCATGAGCCTCGTGAACGCCGCCATGGCGCTCCAACTCGCCTTGGATCGTCTGCCCATAACCCATGTGCTCTTCGCCGGTGTCGCCGGGGGTATCGATCCGTCGCTGCGCATCGGGGACGTCGTCGTGCCGGAGCGCTGGGCCTACCATTGCGAAGCCGCCTACTTTAATCCGAAACCCGAGGGCGCCGGCTGGGTCACCGCGGAGTATTTCAAGCAACGCTACCCCAACTTCGGCATGATCTTCCCGGACGAGATGGTCGCGATCCGCGCGGACAAGACGGAATTCGAACGCGTGCCGAGCTTCCCGGCCGACCCCGGCCTGATCGAAGTCGCGCGGCGGGCGATCAAGACCGCCGGCCCGCTGAAAAGCGCGGGATCAGGCCGTCCTATCAACGTCACCGTGGGAGGAACCGGCGTGAGCGGGACCGTGTTCATGGACAATCGCGAATACCGCGAGTTCGTCTTCAAAACCTGGCGGGCTCGCTGCCTCGATATGGAGAGCACCGCCTACGCGCACGTGTGCTACACCAACGAGATCCCCTTCCTCGCGGTGCGCGCGCTCAGCGATCTCGCCGGCGGACAGGCGCCGGGCGAGCGCAACGCCGCCGACTCCACCGAACACGCCACCTCGGTGCACGCCGTGAAGGTGCTTCGCGCCATACTCCGGGAAATGTGATCCACACGGGCTCGCGTGGCATCCGCCACTCAGGCGGTCACCGCCCCGGATGCGGACGCGGGCGGGGCGGACGGCATCGGCTCGCGGCGAGCGCAGGGCAGCAACGCGGCGTCCTGCATGCCATGGATGATTTTTTTATCCGGAGGACAAAACGTCGCCAGCGCGCCGCCGAGCTCCGCCTTGTCGCCGGCGACAAAGTAATACGGGCAAAGCCGGAGCCGCCCTGATTCGGACGCCGCCTCGCCTCCCGCGACGGGATAAAGCGCATGGCCCGCCCGACGGGGCTTACGATAACTTTGCAGCACGTGGAGATTGCGCGGAGCGTCGGCGATGGCGATGTCGACCGCGGACTGCCATTCCTCGCGCGAACAATCCGCGCCGTAGGCGACGCTGCGCGCCCCCCAGGCCGTCTCGTGAAAGCCGGATATTTTCAGGATCAACTCTCGCTCCTTTTTGGACGCGTCGACCAGCCCGCGCCAGTCGCTCAACGGCCGGCCGCCGACGCTCGGGCCGACCAGCGTGGCCCCCGGCGGCAAGGGCGTCGGATCCACCACCCACGAGGCCGGGATCAAGGACTTCAAACGCTCGCGCGACTTCGCGGGTAAAGCCTCCGCCCAGTAGTCCTGCAGCAGGTGATGGTGGAACAGCGCGAGTCCGAGCTTCTCCTCCTGAAAGGGCCGCATCGGAGGCGTGATCGCCACCTCGCCCGCCGCCCAGGATTCGAAAAAATAGTGCGCGGTCGGAATGCGCTCCAGATCGAAGAGCTCGAAAAACCGGTAGATGATGTCGATCTTCTCCGGGTTGCCCTCGAGATCGAAGCAAAGCGACGGCCCCAGAGGGAAAATATCGTCGGGCGAGAGGCAGAACACCCGCTTCCCGAGCAGCTGCAACTGCTCCGCCAACCACTCCATTTCGGGACGGTAGGTCGCCGCCTCCTCGCTCACCACCAGCGCGACGAGCGGATTGCGGATGTCGGAGCGCAGCGCCGAGACCGCCTCGTGGAAACGGCGCACCATCGCGTCGTCCGCCCCCACGATGTCGCCGGTTTCCGAATACAATCGGTTCAGGAACCCGGTGAGACCGACGCCTCCGGGCACGGAGTCCAGCTCGGTGAGAGCCCACCCCTCGTCGGTGAGCAGGAGGTCGGGACGCAGCACCGCGGGCATCGCTCCGCGGTTCCGCGGATCGCGCGCGTGCGCCACGAGCGCCTCGGGCTTGCCGCGATCGAGATACTCCGCGACCCAGGGCGCCAGCAGGGGTTTGTTGCGCAACAGGTTTTTCCCGCCGGCGCTGCGCAGATAGAGCGCCTCGAGCGCGCGGTGGTAGTCGAGGCAGGCGGCCCCGATCTCGCGGAGCTCGTCGAGCTGCCCGGGCGTGAGCGGCCAGGGCTCGGGAGCGAGCCGCCATGTCTTGTCCTCGAACAACGAGGTCTTCGCGAAGGCGTCCTTCAGAGCGGCGTGGGCGAGCGACATGAGCCCATCACGAGAACACAGCCCCGCCGCCGCGCAAGCGCGCGACCGAGGTATCGTGGTCGTGGACGCTCGCGCCCCTCCCCGCGCGTCAAGCCCCGGAGTTCCGCGAAGTCCACACGTAGAGTTGCTCCACCTTGCTCCGCGCCCAGGGCGTCTTGCGCAGGAAAACGAGGCTCGATTTCACGCTCGGGTCGTGGGTGAAGCAGCGGATCTCGATCCGCCTGCCCAGCTCCTCCCAACCGTAACGCTCGACGAGCGAGGTGACGATGTGCTCGAGGGTTTTGCCGTGCAGCGGATCGCGGGCGGATTGGTCCATGGGGGCGGAAAAGCGGGGGCCTCGGGACGATTCAGAGGCCTTTCATCAGGCCGTTGAGCGTGTCCACGTATTTGAGCACGAAACCGATGACCAGATAGGCGATCATGGCCGCGACGCACGCGAAGAGCAGGCCCGGGTAAAGCATCGAGGCGGCGGCGAGGCGGCCGTTGGCGCGCTCCTGATGCTCGGACGCCAACGCGAGCAGCGAGGCCTCCAAGGCGCCCGCCCGTTCCGCCGTCTGGTAGCGGGACGCGAAATCATCGGGGAAGGCGCCGGTCGCGCCCAGATAGGTCCCCGGCGAGCGCCCCTGCTCGATATGCTCGCAGATGCGTTCCGCGGCCCGGCGCAGCCTCGGGGCGCGTGAAATCACCCCGGCGTCGGACCAGGCCTTGCCGATGGGCGTGCCCGCCTCGAGCAGGTTGCCGAGGGCGAAGGCGAAATCCGCCAGGGATTGGTGGCGGCGGTAGCCGCCGATCGCCGGCAACAAATCCAGCAGCGCATGCGCCGCCGGATTGCCGCGTCGGACCAGCGTCCAGAGCAAAGCCGCTCCGCCCCACGCCGGCACCAAAACCGCGAGCAAGCCGCCCACGTAGCCGGCCGTGCTCCATTCGAGGCCCTTTTCGAAATCGATCATCCGAAGGAAGGGCAGCAGCAGCGCGCCGACGTGGAACACGAACAGCGGATAGGCCGAAGCGAAAAACACGCGCCGGCGCGTCGACGATATCTGGGCGTGGCGATCGGCGAGATTAGCCAGAACGAGCGGCAATCGCCCCGAGCCCGCGCCCGCGATCAGAAAGGGTCGGTCCCGCTCGGGCAGCCAGGAACCGGCCGAAGCCATGATCTCGGAGACCGAGCCGCCGTTTTCCGCCATGTCCGCGAGCCTGTCCCGATCTCGCGCAGGCGCGGGCGACGGCGCCCGCAGCGCCTCGGCCATGGTGAGCCCGGCGGCCAATTGCTGGGCCAGTTGGCGATAGAACACGGAAAGCTTGGCGTGGGAAAGGGGCACGGGGAGTTTGACCTGAGCGGGACTCAAAACTCACGCCTTGGCCACTCCCGAACAAGCGACCGGCTCCCGTTTCACGCGGCGAACTTCATCCGACCGCGGCCTTTGATGCTGACTTGCATGAGATGCAAGCCCCCTATGGCCGCATGTTTAAATTGAGCCTGCGCCTCGTCCTACCGCTTGCGGTTCTCGCCGTTTCATTCGCCTCGGACACGACTTCCGTCGAATCACCGCGGGAGAGCCTGGTCGCCGCCATACAAAGCCGCCGGATCGTGACCTTCATGTATCAAGGCAGGTCGCGAACGGTCGAACCGCATGCCTGCGGGATCAGCCCCGCGGCCGGCGAGGCCGTGCTGCACGGCTACCAAGTCGACGGGGACAGCTCGTCCGGACACCTCCCCGGCTGGCGAACTTTCATGATCGCCAAGATCACCGCGCTGACCGCGACCGAAACCCGGTTCGACGGTCCGCGGGCGGACTACTCCGCGGGGCGCCCGCGGCTTGATCCGCTCTGGGCGGAAGCCCGGCCCGCGGAAGTCCGCTGAAAGCCGGAGGCCCGGCGGGACTCAACCCTCGTGGTTGCGCGGGTGGAACCGCGCGTGCTGCTCCACGAGGCGTTTCTCCTCCACCGCGGTGTAGATCTGCGTCGTCGCCAGATTGGCGTGCCCGAGCATCTCCTGGATCGCACGGAGGTCGGCCCCGCCGCCGAGCAGGTGCGAAGCGAAACTGTGCCGCAGTTGGTGCGGCTTCACGCCGCGGGCGATTCCGGCCCGTTCCGCGTATTTCTGCACGATGAACCAAAGCGTCTTCCGCGAGAGCGCGCCGCCGCGTTCGCTGAGAAAGAGCGCGCTGCCGGTCTTCGTCCGGACGAAGGACGGGCGTCCGGCCGCCAGATAGACGCGCAGGGCGTCCACCGCTTTTCCGCCGACCGGGACCACGCGCTCCTTCGCGCCCTTGCCGAACACGCGCAGATAGCCGTTGTCGAGGTCGAGCTGCTGGAGGGTGAGTCCGGCCAGTTCCGACACGCGAAGGCCGGAAGCATAGAACAGCTCCAGAAGCGCCCGGTCGCGCAGCGCGAAGGCGTCCCCGCCCTGGGGCGCCGAAAGCAGTTTTTCCACCTCCGACGCGGACAGCATGCCCGGCACGCGCCGGACCCGCTTGGGCCCTTGCAGCAGCACGGTGAAATCGTCCGCGCGCAACTCCTCGCGCACGAGGTGCCGCGCCAGGCCGCGCAAGGCGGAGAGCTTGCGCGCGAGGCTCGCCACCGCGACTCCGTCGCCACTGAGTGAATACAGCCAGTCCATGGCCTGCGCCTGCCCCACCTCGGCCCAGTCCTTCACGCCCTTCCGGCTCGCCAGCCAGGCCGCGCACTGCCGCAGGTCGCTCTCATAGCCCGCGACCGTGTGGTCGGAACGCCCCCGCTCGAGCGTGAGCACGTTGCCGAAATCCTCGATCGTCTCGCGCATCGCGGCGGGGATCGCCGGAGACTCCGGGCCGTCCTCCGCCCCGTCGCCGCCCCGGGCGGCCGCCCGACCGGAGGCGCGCGACTTCCCGGAGGAAGCGGGCTTGGGTGCGGACGCGGGCTTGGCCATGCGGACACAAAAAACGCCCCTCGCGAGGGGCGTCTAGGAAACAATGCCTCGGGCGACGCGGCTCAGTAGCGGCGACGGTGCGCCGGCATGGGATTCGGGTTCTGCTCGCGCACGCGGTAGGTGATCCGCGCCTTTTCGAGATCGTAGGGGCTCATCTCCATCTTCACCCGGTCTCCGGTGGAGATGCGGATGAAGTTCTTGCGCAACTTGCCCGAGATGTGGGCCAGCACCACGTGGCCGTTGGCCAACTGGACCTTGAACATCGTGCCCGGGAGCACCGTGAGGATCTTGCCCTCGACCTCGATCGATTTGCCGTCGGATTTATCTTCGGTAGCCATAGTAAGCGGCTCAGCGGCCAAGGACAGGGTGTTGGATCATGCGTGCGCGGGTCGTAAAGGGCACTTGTAAGCCTCATGCCGCCCCTCCTAGTCAAGGCTTTCCTCCCTCGTATTCCCGCATGGTTTTGCCCGCGCCCACGCCCCCGCCCTGCCCTTTTGAGAAACGCTTCCCCTCGCAACTCGTGCGAGACGACGCCTTCTTCATGTCTCTCGCCTTCAACCAGGCGATCGACGCCTGGCGACGCGACGAGGTGCCCATCGGCTGCGTGATCGAACGCGACGGCGAGATCGTCGCCATGGCGCACAACACCGTGGAGGCCGCCCACGATCCGACCGCCCACGCCGAGATGCTGGCCATCACGCAGGCCGCCGCCGCGATCGGCGACTGGCGCCTCGAAAACTGCACGCTCTACGTCACCAAGGAACCCTGCCCCATGTGCAGCGGCGCCACGCTCATGTCCCGGCTCAAGCGCGTCTGCTACGCCGTGCCGGATCCGAAGATGGGCTGCCTCGGCGGCGCCACCAACCTCAGCGAACTCGCGCGCGTCAATCATCGCGTCGAGATCACCGCGGGCGGCGTGCTGGAGCCGGAGTGCCGCGAGCTTTTGCAGGCCTTTTTTCGCCTCAAACGCGCGGCGGGCGGAACGGACGCCTGAGCCGCCAAAAGCGCGACGTTTTTTGCCTCCCGCGGAAGGACTTGCGGGGGACAAATCCACGCTCGCGCAGTTGACGCCGCCCAAGCGCCTACGCACGTTGCGCCCGATCCCCCTTTTCCCAACCCGACAACCCATCCCATCCATGGCCTACGAACTGCCCAAACTCGCCTACGCTTACGACGCCCTCGTTCCGCACATCGACGCGAAGACGATGGAGATCCACCACTCGAAGCACCACCAAGCCTACATCACCAACGTGAACAAGGCCCTCGCCGACGCCGGCGTCGCCGCGCCTGACTGCGTGTGCGACCTCATCGCCGATCTCTCCAAGCTCCCCGAGGCGATCCGCGGCGCGGTGCGCAACAACGGCGGCGGCCACGCCAATCACGCCTTCTTCTGGAATATCATCGGCCCCGCCAAGGGTGGCGCCCCGAAGGGCAAGCTCGCCGCCGCCATCGAGGCCGAGCTCGGCGGTTTCGCCAAGTTCAAGGAGGAGTTCGCCAAGGCCGCCACGACCCGCTTCGGCTCCGGCTGGGCCTGGCTTTATGTCACCGCCGACAAGAAGCTGGCGGTCGGGTCCACCGCCAACCAGGACAGTCCGATCATGGGCAAGGCCGTCGCCGGCATCGAGGGCAAGCCCGTCCTCGGCCTCGACGTCTGGGAGCACGCCTACTACCTCAACTACCAGAACCGCCGCCCCGACTACATCGCCGCGTTCTGGAACGTGGTCGACTGGGACGCCGCCGAGGAAAAATACCTCAAGGCCGTCGCCTGACCCGCGCCACGCAGGGCCGGCGTCGCCGCCGGCCCGCCTTCCCGCCCGCGCCTCCTCCGGCGCGGGCTTTTTTGCGTTCGCGCCGGACGCGTCGCGCGGGCAAACCCGCCGCATGCGCTACTTCATCGGAAAGGATGGCAGGCAACTCGGCCCCTTCGACGCCCGACAGGTGGGCGAGCAACTCGCGGCCGGCGCGTTCTCCCCCGACGATCTGGTCTGGCGCGAGGGCATGGCCGGCTGGGCGCCCTTGCGCACGGAGTTCGCCTCGACGCCGCCCGCGTCCATCGCGTCGCCGGGCGGACACCCCGAACCGGCCCCGCCGCCGTCCTTGTATCCGGGAAACGCATACAACGCGCCGTCCTCCGCCCCTACCAAGGCCGGATTCGTGCTGGGCTGCGTCAATCTGATCACCTGGTTCATCCCGCTCATCGGACTTCCTCTTTCGATCTGGGGACTGGTCGCGTCCATAAAGGCCGTCCGCCAAGGGGGCGGAGGACTCGCGATCGCGGGCCTGGTCCTGAACATCGTCGCGCTCGTCCTTTCGGTCGCCAACGCCGCCATCGGCGCCTACCTCGGGGCCACGGGCCGGCATCCCTTGATTCGCTGACCCGCCCCGGACGGCTCCCTTCGCCCCGTCTATTCCCTCCGGACTCGCCGCGTTGGCCGGCGGGATGAACGGTCGACTGCCGGCCTTGGGACGCCCCCGCGGCGCGGGGGCGGAGCTTTTTGCTTTCTGGGCGGCGGGAGAGTCCTCCACTCTCCGCTTTTTTCGCACCATGCGCTTCTACAAATATCACGCCCTCGGCAACGACTACATCGTCATGAACCCGGCCGACTTCCCCGGCTGGTCCGAGCCCGACGTCGATCAGATCCGCGTCATCTGCCACCGCAACTTCGGCGTGGGCTCCGACGGCATCCTCTGGGGCCCGCTGCCCACCACCAAGGCGCAGTTCGGCCTGCGCATCTTCAACCCCGACGGATCCGAGGCGGAAAAATCCGGCAACGGCCTGCGCATCTTCTCGCGCTACCTCTGGGACGCGAAGCTCGCGACCAAGCCCGTGTTCACCATCGAGACGCCCGGCGGCGTGGTCGAGTCCGAGATCAAGGACGACGGCGCCCTCATCACCGTCGAGATGGGCAACGTGAGTTTCGTCAGCGCCAAGATCCCGCACGTCGGCCCGGAGCGCGAGGTCATCAACGAGCAGATCCGCGTGCTCGACCGCGAGTTCACCTACTGCTCCGCCACCATCGGCAATCCGCACTGCGTGCTGCCCCTCCCCGAGGTCTCCGCCGAGCTCGCCCACAAATACGGCCCGCACCTCGAGACCCACGCCAACTTCCCGCGCAAGACCAACGTCCAGTTCCTCCAGGTGCTCGACCGCGCCAACATCCGCATCGAGATCTGGGAGCGCGGCGCGGGCTACACGCTCGCCTCCGGCAGCAGCTCCAGCGCCGCCGCCGCGGTGGCCCACAAGCTCGGCCTCGTGGACGGCGACGTCACCGTGCACATGCCCGGCGGCAAGATCGGCATCAAGATCGCCCCCGGCTTCGCCATTCGCATGACCGGCACCGTCAACCGCGTGGCCGAGGGCGTGATGCACCCGGAGCTCTTTCTGGTCAAAGTCTGAGCCGGCGCCGACGCGGCGTCCCGGGGTCGGGACCGCGTCCCGCCTCGTCCAAACAAAAAGGCCGCCCCGAAACGGGCGGCCTTTTTGTTGTATTCCTTTTTGACTACGAGCTTCGGAGTGGCCGAAGCGCTCAATACTTCACCGAACACCCGTAGGGCTGGGTCGTGGGGGTGGCGACGGGCTTGCCCTCCTTGATGGAGGCGAGCGCGCTCTTCACGTAGTTCTCCGCCTTTTCGATGTCCGCGGGGTTGGTCGAGCGCACGCTGTCGATCGCGCCGTTGTAGACGAGCACGCCATCGGCGTTGATGATGAAAATATGCGGCGTGGTCTTCGCGTCGTAGACCTTGCCCGCCTTGCCGTCGGAGTCGCGCAGGTAGGCGGCCGCGGTCACCTTGTTCTTCGCCTGCCAGGCCTTCGCTTTCTCCGCGTCGAAGTCGCCCTGTTTGCCCGCCGCGGCGGAGTTGATCTGCAGCCAAACCACGCCGTCGGCCGCCGCAGCCTTCTGCGTTGCGGGGATGTTGCCGCTCTTGTCGTAGTGCTTCACGACAAACGGGCACTCGGGGTTTACCCACTCGAGAACCAGCGTCTTGCCCTTGAAGTCGGAAAGACCGTGGGTCTTGCCGTCCAGATCGGTCAGAGTGAACGCGGGCGCCGGCTGGCCCACGGTGGCGGCACCGAGCAGGGAGGCCGCGAAAACGCCGGCCGCGACAAGACCGGCGCGAAGGAGGGAGGGGAGTCGGAGGGTTTGCATAGGCGTGATGTAGGACGTTTGCTTTTCGCCGCGGTTTCATCCCGGACGAGAACACGCCACCCAATCGCAACCGGCCGGATTTGCCATCCGCCGCCGCATTTTTAGCGCGACACGACGACAACGTCTTCCGGCTCGCCCTGCTCGCGACCACCCCGCAGCTTCCGCGGCGTGACCGGCTGGATCACCGACGTTTTTCGCCTCGGATGGGGCGCCCTCTACTGGAACACGCGCAAGACCTGGCATCGTTTCGGCGATCGCGGCCGCCCGTGTCCCTGCCAGGTGGCCAGTGATTCCGGACGCGCCCGGCGGACCGGCTGCGAAGCCGTCGTTCACTTTCGCTCCCCCGAGCGTTTCCGCGTCGTCTGCCCGCTTCTCGCCCGGCGCGAGGATGGCGCCTGGGTTTGCTCCGTCGACGCTCCCGAGGTCCGTCCTTTCTGGGGACGCGCCCTGCTCATCCTTTCCCTCGGAAGCCTGGGCTCCTACGCCGCAGCCACGTTGCTCGTTTTTCTCACGCTGCACGGGCTCGGCCTCCGCCCGAGCTATCGACAGGTGGCATGGCCGCGCGCTTGGCCGGAACTGCGCGAGGTCCAGGCCCGCCGCTACCTGGAAAAATCCCTCGAGGCCCGCGCCGCGGGGCGCCCGGCCGATGCGGTCTTCGCCTTGGCCAGCGCCTACGAACTCAACCCCTCGGACTACGCCATCGGCATCCTTCTCGCCCAAATCTGGCAAGGAGGCCACCCGATCCAGTCCGACGCCATCTTCGCCCGGCTCTATCGCGAACATCCGGAGAAACGCGAGCAATGCGCCCAAGCCTGGTTTCGCGCCCTGCTCGCGCGCGGCGATCTCGCGGCCATCCTGCCCCTCGCCCGGGAACGGCTGCTCGCCGCGGGCCGCGCCCCCTCTCCCGCCTGGACCCAGGCCTTTCTTTTCGCGAGCCGGCATGCGGGCCAACCCGAATCGGTTTCCGCGATACTCGAGGAACCCGCGCTCCCGCCCGCGCCCCGGGCGATCATCGCCCTGGAAAGCGCCCTCGAGTGGAAGGATCCCGCGGAACGCGTCCGCGCTCTCGTCGACGCCATTCCCGCGGAGCGCGATGCGTTCGCCGCGAACCACCTCCTGCGGCGACTCCTCGAGGAGGGCCGCCCCGACCTCGTGCTTACCCTCGTCGGGGAGACCGGCTCTCCCCTGGGCAACCGGGAAAAAATCCTGCTTCGCCTGGACGCCCTCGCCGCCCTCGGTCGCGGCGCGGAACGAACCGCGCTGCTCGGCCAACTGCTCGCCGCCCCCGCCACCCCCGCGAATTGGGAGCTGCTGAGCGCCCATCTTATCGCATATCCCGAGCCCGCGCTGCTCCGGCTTGTCGCGGAGAAGCACCGCCGCGATCCGCTGCCGGCCAACGAAACGACGTATCCGGCGCTGCTCGCCTGGTTCGCCGCGTGCGGAGCCAACGCGGACGCCGACCATCTCCTCTTCGCCTCGGAACTGCTGAGCCGGGCGTCCGCACGCGATTCCCGCGCGCTGGAACGAGCCCGGCTTGCCTTCCTCGCGCCCCCGTCGACCTTTCGGCTCGAAAACGTCCTTCCCCTTCTCCAACCCCTTCCCCTCGAGACGACCTACGCCCTCTACGTCCGTTACACGCCTGTTCGCCCCGTCACCCGCTGAGCCGACGCCATGCTCCACAAAGTCACCGCCCAGGAACGCCGCGCCTTGCTCGTTCTCGCCACGTTGATCGTTCTCGGCACCGTCGGCCTCTGGATCCTCGACTGACCGGGCGCGCCTCGGCGAAAAACAATCCCAGCCCCGCCCCGCATCCGCCCGCCCGGCTCGCCCGTAAACCCATGAGATGCCCGTCGCCCATCCTCCGCCGCCTCCTCCGCCCGCGCTGCACGCGCCGGCCGGGGCTTGCCGCGGGCATCCGCTTCCCCGCATGACGGAGCCGGCCCCCGTTTCCGCGACGGCCGACGCCCGCGCCGCCGACGCCGCCATCGACGTCGCGCTTCTCGCCAGAATAGCGCGCGGAGATCAACCGGCCTTCGCCGCCCTCTACGACCGCCTTTCCGGTCTTCTGGTCGCCACGGCCCGCCGCGTCCTGGGCGACACCGCCGAGGCCGAGGACGTCGTTCACGACGTCTTCCTCTCCATCTGGGCGAACGCCGCCACCTTCGACTCCGCGCGCGGCTCGCCCGTGGCCTGGGCGCTCACCTTGGTCCGCAACCGCTCCATCGACCGGCTTCGTTCGCGCTCGCGTCGCGGCGAGATCCTCGCCGCCTCCGCCCCCTCCGACCTCGGCTATCACGAGCCGGCCGGCGAAGAGGCGCCCCTCGCCACCGATCTCGCCGAGAGGGCCCGGCTCGTGCGAGCCGCCTTGGGCGATCTCCCCGCGGAGCAACGCCGCGCCCTCGAGCTCGCGTTCTTTTCGGGACTTACCCACGAGCAAATCTCCCGCCGCCTGGATTCCCCCCTCGGCACCATCAAGGCCCGCATCCGTCGTGGTCTTCTCTCCCTTCGTGATCGCGTCGCCCCCCGCCTATGATCGACGAATCCACCCACGATCTCGCGGCGCTCCACGCGCTTGACCTCCTGGACGAGCCGGATCGTTCCGTTTTCGAACGTCGCGTCGAGGCCGAGCCCGAGTTGCGACGCGTCGTCGATCAGCTCCGCGAAGCCGCCGCCGCCCCCGCGCTCGCCGCGCCGGCGCGCGCCCCGTCCCCGGCGCTCCGCGACCGCGTGCTCGCCTCCGTCGCCGCCCGCGTCGCCGACGCCGAATCCGCCCCGGCGCAGGCCGCCAAGGTCGTCCCCTTCCCCGCCTGGCTGGGCTGGGGCGCCCTCGCCGCCGCCGCCGGCCTGGCCCTCATCGCCTTCACGCTGCGTCTCGGCCAGTCGCAGCTGGCGTCTCGCGCACGGCTCGCGGAGGAGGGCGTCCGCGTCGCCGACGCCGAGCTTCGCTCGATGCGCAACCAGCTCGAGGCCGAGCGCATCCTCGCCCGCGCGCAAGCCGACCAGTGGAAGCTCGCCGACACCGAAGTTGCACGCCTCCGGACCGAGCTCGAGTCCACGCAAAAAACCGCCCTCGCCCGCATCGGCGAGCTGGAGTCGCGCAACCGCATCGCCGAGCTTCGCATCGCCGCCCTCGCCGCCCAGGCCGGCCAGCCCGCCTCGGCCTTGGGGGTCGCGGTCTGGGATCCCGTCGCCCAGCAAGGCGTGCTGACCGTTTCCAAGCTCCCCGCCCTCGCCACCGATCGCGATTACCAACTCTGGGTCGTCGACCCGCAGTATCCGCACCCGGTCGACGGCGGCGTTTTCACCGTGGACCCCGCGACCGGCGAAGCCCGCCTCGTCTTCAAGGCCGACAAACCCGTCTCGCAGGTCGCCGCCTTCGCCATTTCCCTCGAACGCAAGGGCGGCGTTCCCGTCGCCGAAGGCCCGATGGTGCTGGTCGGCAAGTAAGGCGGACCTCCCCGCGGCACCGCGTGCCTCCGCCCCGGCACGTCGGACATCCGGCCAAGGCGACGGCCGCCGCCGCCCGCGCCGGACGGCCTGATTTCGCCCTTCCCTGGCCTGATCCGCGTCCGATTTGCCGCCGCCTTGCGGTCCCAAAACATTCTGGACGCCTCTTTTCCCTCTTCCACGCTCCTCCCCTCTTATGGTCATCAAACCCAAAGTCCGTGGCTTCGTCTGCGTCACCGCCCACCCCGCCGGCTGCGCCGCCCATGTCCAGGAACAGATCTCCTACGTGAAGTCGAAGGGCCCGATCGCCAAGGGCCCCAAGAAGGTCCTCGTGATCGGCGCCTCCACCGGCTACGGCCTCGCCTCGCGTATCTCCGCCGCCTTCGGCTCCGGCGCCGCCACCATCGGCGTCTTCTTCGAGCGTCCCTCCGAGCCCGACAAGCCCGCCACCCCCGGCTGGTATAACTCCGCCGCCTTCACCGCCGAGGCCAAGAAGGCCGGGCTCTACGCCAAGAATTTCAACGGCGATGCCTTCTCCGACGCCCTCAAGCAGGAGGTCCTCGCCGCGATCAAGGCCGACCTGGGCCAGGTCGACCTCGTCGTCTACTCCCTCGCCTCCCCGCGCCGCACCCACCCCAAGACCGGCGTCACCCACAAGTCCACCCTCAAGCCCGTCGGCGTCACCTACAGCAACAAGACCGTCGACACCGACAAGGGCATCGTCTCCTCCGTCACCATCGAGTCCGCCAACGAAACCGAGATCGCCGACACCATCGCCGTCATGGGCGGCGAGGACTGGGAGATGTGGATCAACGCCCTCGACGAGGCCAAGCTCCTCGCCCCCGGCGCCACCTCCGTCGCCTACTCCTACATCGGGCCCGAGCTCACCTGGCCCATCTACAAGAACGGCACCATCGGCCGCGCCAAAAACGACCTCGAGCGCGCCGCCAAGGCGATCAACGCCACCCTCAAGTGCAACGGCTACGGCCGCGCCTTCATCTCGGTCAACAAGGCCCTCGTCACCCAGGCCTCCTCCGCCATCCCCGTCGTCCCCCTCTATATCTCCATGCTCTACAAGATCATGAAGGCGAAGGGCAACCACGAGGGCTGCATCGAGCAGATCGACCGCCTCTTCCGCACCCAGATGTATGGCGGCACCGGCCTCCAATTCGACGACGCCGGCCGCGTGCGCATCGACGATTGGGAAATGCTCCCCGACATCCAGGCCGAGGTCGCCAAGATCTGGCCCGAGATCACGACCGAAAACCTCGCCCAGCTCACCGACATCGTCGGCTACCGCGAGGAGTTCCTCAAACTCTTCGGCTTCGGCGTCGCCGGCATCGACTACGACGCGGACATCAATCCCCACGTCGAACTCGGCGGCTGAGCGCTGCGCCCCGCCCGTTTCCGCTTCCCGCCCGGCTCGATCCACGAGCCGGGCTTTTTTCATGTCCGCGCCCGGCCACAGGGCCCCGCCCCGGCGAACCGCCTCCGTGGCGGCGGCGTGCGCCCGCGCCAAAACGGACGTTGCCCCTCCGCGCCCGCCCTCGTGAAGTCGGCCACCTTCGCATGAGCTTCCGCCTCGACTGGCAAAAACTTCTTTCCGACCAGCGCTACGGCCAGAACCCCGCCCCCTCGCGTGCCGGCGCGAACATGCCGCGCACCGAATTCGAGAAAGACTGCGACCGCGTCATCTTTTCCGCCCCTTTCCGCCGCCTCGCCGGCAAGACCCAGGTCCACCCCTTCGCCGTCGAGCACGTCCACAACCGGCTCACCCACACGCTTGAGGTCGCCAGCGTCGGACGCTCCCTCGCCTACGCCGTCGGCCGGCTCCTCGCCGACAAGGGACTCATGCCCGAGGGCCGCGGCGTCGAGGACATCAGCTGCATCGTCCAGGCCGCCTGTCTCGCCCACGACCTGGGCAACCCGCCCTTCGGCCACGCCGGCGAATTCGCCATCCGCGACTGGGCCGAGCGCAACTCCGGCGATCCGCTCAAAGGAGTCCCCGTCGGCATCCTCACCGACTGGCTCCAGTTCGAGGGCAACGCCCAGAGCCTGCGCATGGTCGCCGCCGCCGAGCAACCGGAGCAGCCGTATTTCCATTTCACCTACGCCTCGCTCGGCGCCCTGATCAAATACCCCTGGACCTCCGCCGATCCGCGCGCCGCGCAGAAACACAAGCACAACGCCTTCTCCACCGAGGCGCCCATCTTCGAGGACCTCGTCTCCGTGCTCGGCCTCCGCAAGCCCGACGGCGCCGTCGCCCGCCACCCGCTTTCCTTCCTCTCCGAGGCCGCCGACGACATCTGCTACCGCGTCGGCGACTTCGAGGACGCGGTCGAGATGGGCATCCTGCCCGAGGCGACCGTCCGCGAGATTTTCAACCAGATCATCGGCAAGCCCAGCGACCGCCCCCTGCCCTCGCTTCGCGCCCGCGCCATCGGCCGCATGGTCGAGGCCGCCGCCGAGGTATTCGTCTCCCACTACGACGCCATCCTCACCGGAGAGCGTTCCGAGGACCTGAAATCCTCCTTCCCCGCCGAGCTCCAGACCGCCCTCACCGCCATCAAGCGCGACTACAACTCCATCTTCGGACACCGCGCCAAGGTCGCGGTCGAGCTGGGCGCCCCCGCCACGCTCGGCCGCATCCTCGACGCCTTCGTCCCCGCCGTCCGCGCCCTCGCCGCCGCCGGCGTCTATGATCCGGGCAAACTCGGCTTCATCCCCTGCCGCTGCCTCGCCCTCGGCTGGTCCGAGGACTACCTCCGCGCCCACGCCGCCAAGGGCGAGGCCTGGTGGCTCTCGCGCCTCATGGACCTCGTCGCCGGCATGACCGACACCTACGCGACGCAGGTCTCCCGCGAGATCGCCGGCATCTGACGCGCCTTTCGCGCCTCGCGCTCGGACCCCACATACTCCGTTCCCGCTTTTCCGCTATCTCCTACGATGCGCGTGATGTGCTACCGCTGTTTCTGGCCCGAGCCGCTCTGCTGGTGCGGCTCGCTCCGCCCCATGCCCACGCGCACGCGCTTCGTGTTCCTGATGCATCCGAAGGAGTTCAAGCAGGAGAAAGCCGGCACGGGCCGCCTCACCCATCTCTGTCTCCCCAATAGCGAGATCCAGGTCGGGATCGGTTTCGACGACCACGAGCCGGTGCAGACCCTGCTGCGGGATCCATCCAAGCACTGCGTGCTCATGTATCCCGGCCCCGAGGCGCGCAACTTGTCCCGCGGCGAGCTCTCGCCCGCCGACTACGCGGGCAAGGAGCTCGTCGTGCTCCTCCTCGACGCCACCTGGGCCTGCGCGCGCAAGATGCTGCGTCTCTCCAAGACGCTTCAGGCGCTCCCGCGCATCATGTTCACGCCCACCGCGCCGAGCCGTTTCGTCATCAAGCAACAACCGCAGGAGGGTTGTCTCAGCACGCTCGAGGCCGTGCACGAGACGCTTCTCGCCCTCGCGCGCGGCGGTCTCGACGACTACGCCGACCAGGCCCAGCTCCTCGAGGTGTTCGACCGCATGCAGCGTTACCAGATCGAGTGCGCCAAGGATCCGGATCGGAAGAGCTACCGCGGAGGAAAGGGCTACAGCGATCCCGCCACCCGTCGCCCGACCCGCGGCCACAGCGCCTCGCGCCGAAACTATTTCATCAAACTGCCGGCGCCCGCGCCCGCGCCCAACGCGCCCGCCACGCCCCATTCCCACCCGTCCGAGCCATAGGCCGTCCGCTCGCGGACGTTCCGATCCAGTTCCGGTTCCTTGCCGCCTGCCCAGACGCCCTGCTCAGCGGTAAAGCCCGACGACCAGCGTGCGGGTTCCCCATTTAACCGTCATTCCGGCGAAGATCTTTTTCCGCGCCGCGGTCTCCACCACGCCATTCACCGTCACCTGGCCGCCGTTGATCGCGTGCTTCGCCTCGCCGCCGCTGCCGAAGATGCCGGCGAATTTCAGCAGCTGCGACAACTCGATCGGCTCGGCGCGGATCTTGATCTCTTCGGGCGACGCGGACGCGGACTGGTTCTTGCTCATGCGCGCACGCTGAACCGCCGCGAAGGACGCGCCAGCCCTAATACGACCTTCAACTCGTTTGCCTCCCTCGACCGCCGCTCCGAGCCTCCCGACCATGCCCCTGCCCCTCAATCCGCTGAAATGGTCGCGCCCCACTCTCATCCTGGGCGGGCTCGTCCTCGGCGCCCTTCTCGGCCTCTGGGTCCATCACCTGGTGGAAAGCAGCCTCTCCGCCACCGGCGACACCGCCGCGCGCGAACGCCTCGCCTGGTGGCTCGCCCAGGTGATCCAGCCGCTCGGACGCCTTTTCATCCGGATCATCTTCATGGTCGTGGTCCCGCTCATCTTTTCCGCGATCGTCCTCGGCGTCGCCGAGATGGGCGACCTCCGCAAACTCGGCCGCGTCGGCCTCAAGTGCGTCGGCGCCACGCTGCTTCTCTCCGGCGTGGGCGTCGCCATCGCGCTCGCCGTGGCCAACCTCTTCGCCCCCGGCGAACACCTCTCGCCCGACACCCGCGCCGCGCTCGTCGCCGAATACCGCGCCGACGCCGCCGGCAAGGTCGCCCTCGGCGAGGCCAAATCGCCCCCGCTCGCCGACACCCTGCTCAACCTCGTCCCGCAAAATCCCCTCGCCGAGGCGGTCAACGCCTTCGCCCCCAACTACACCGGCGGCGGCCTGATCTCCGTGATGGTATTTTCGCTTTTCTTCGGCGTCGCCCTCGCGCTTCTCCCCGCCGAGCGCGCCACGCCGCTGCTCGCGGTTCTCCGAACCGTGTTCGAGGTCTGCCTGCAAATCATCGAGTTCGCGATGAAGCTCGCCCCGCTCGGCGTCGCCTGCCTGGGGTTCGCCCTCACAGCCACGCTCGGTCTCGGCCTCGTCAAAACCCTCGGCGCCTACATGGCGGTCGTCCTTCTCGGCCTCGCCCTCCATCAATTCGTCAGCTACCCGATCTTCGTCGCCACGCTCGGCCGGCGCTCACCGCTCGCGTTTTTCCGCCAGAGCCGCGAAGCGGTCCTCACCGCCTTCGCCACCTCCTCCAGCAACGCCACCCTCCCCGTCTCGCTCCGTGTCGCGGAGCAGAATCTCGGGATCCCGCCGCGCATCAGCCGCTTCGTCCTCACCGTCGGCGCCAGCGCCAACCAGAACGGCACCGCGCTCTACGAGGGCGTCACCGTGCTCTTCCTCGCCCAGGTCTTCGGCGTCGATCTCAGCCTCTCCCAACAGCTCGTCGTCGCCTTGATGTGCGTGATGGCCGGTCTCGGCACCGCCGGGGTCCCCGGCGGCTCCCTCCCGCTCGTCGTCGGCGTCCTGGTCACGATCGGCGTGCCCGGCGAGGCCATCGCCATCATCCTCGGCGTCGACCGCGTCCTCGACATGTGCCGCACCGCCCTGAACGTCACCGGCGACCTCGTCATCGCCGCCATCGTATCCCGCGGCGAACCGGCGGGCGCGACGCCGACGTCCCCGCCCCATTAGTTCGGCCCGCGTCATCCGTCTCGCGCCCTAATACCTCCCGACCCCGCATCGCCTCTTTCGCTCGGCCGCCACCCCGCGCCCCGCGCTTTCGCCCTCAGGCCGTCCCCCTACGGCGTTGACCCTCCGGCCGCCCGCGCTTCGCTCGCACCTTTCGTTTAAAACAACTTATCCCGCCTATCATGTCCGCCGCTCCCAAGATCATCTACACCATCACCGACGAAGCGCCCGCCCTCGCGACCTATTCGCTCCTCCCGATCGTGCAGGCCTTCACCAAGCCCGCGGGCATCGACGTCGAGACGCGCGACATCTCCCTCTCCGGCCGCATCCTCGCCGCCTTCAACCTCGCTCCCGACCACCTCTCCGAGCTCGGCGCCCTGACCCTCAAGCCCGAGGCCAACATCATCAAGCTGCCCAACATCTCCGCCTCCGTGCCGCAGCTGAAGGCCGCCATCGCCGAACTCCAAAAGAAGGGCCACGCCCTCCCCGACTACCCCGAGAACCCCAAGAACGACGCCGAGAAGGACGCCAAGGCCCGCTACGACAAGGTCAAGGGCTCCGCCGTGAATCCCGTCCTCCGCGAGGGCAACTCCGACCGTCGCGCCCCCGGCGCGGTCAAGGCCTACGCCCGCAAGCACCCGCACTCCATGGGCGCCTGGTCCGCCGCCTCCAAGACCGCCGTCGCCCACATGGCCGGCGACGACTTCTTCGGTAACGAAAAATCCACCACGCTCGCCGCCCCCGCCACCGCCCGCATCGAGTTGGTCAAGGCCGACGGCTCCGTCCAGGTCCTCCTCCCCAAGCTCTCCCTCAAGGCCGGCGAGATCCTCGACGCCACCAAGATCAGCAAGAAGGCCCTCGTCGCCTTCTACGAAAAGTCCATCGCCGACGCCAAGGCCCAGGGCGTCCTCTTCTCCCTCCACCTCAAGGCCACGATGATGAAGGTCTCCGACCCCATCCTCTTCGGCCACTGTGTGAAGGTCTTCTTCAAGGACCTCCTCGCCAAGCACGCCGCCATCTTCGCCCAGCTCGGCGTCGACCTGAACAACGGCTTCGGCGATCTCGTCGCCAAGATCCAGACCCTGCCCGCCGACCAGAAGGCCGCCATCGAGACCGACATCCAGGCCACCCTCGCCTCCGGCCCCGCCGTCGCGATGGTCAACTCCGACAAGGGCATCACCAACCTCCACGTCCCCTCCGACGTCATCATCGACGCCTCCATGCCCGCGATGATCCGCGCCGGCGGCAAGATGTATGACGCCCAGGGCAAGACCGCCGACACCCTCGCCGTCATCCCCGACCGCTGCTACGCCGGCGTCTATCGCGCCGTGATCGACTTCTGCAAAGCCAACGGCGCCCTCGACCCCAAGACCATGGGCTCCGTGCCCAACGTCGGCCTCATGGCCCAGGCCGCCGAGGAATACGGTTCGCACAACAAGACTTTCGAGATCTCCGCCGCCGGTGTCGTCCGCGTCGTCGACGAGGCGGGCAACGAACTCCTCTCCCACGCCGTCGAGCCGGGCGACGTCTGGCGCGCCTGCCAGACCAAGGACGCCCCCGTGCAGGACTGGGTGAAGCTCGCCGTCAACCGCGCCCGCCTCTCCGGCACGCCCGCAGTCTTCTGGCTCGACCAAAATCGCGCCCACGACGCCCAGCTCCTCAAGAAGGTCGAGGCGTATCTGAATAACCACGACACATCCGGCCTCGACATCCGCGTCCTCGAGCCCGCCGAGGCCTGCAAGTTCTCCCTCGAGCGCATCGTCAAGGGCCAGGACACCATCAGCGTCACCGGCAACGTCCTCCGCGACTACCTCACCGACCTCTTCCCCATCCTCGAGGTCGGCACCTCGGCCAAGATGCTCTCCATCGTTCCGCTCATGAACGGCGGCGGCCTCTTCGAGACCGGCGCCGGCGGCTCCGCCCCCAAGCACGTCGAGCAGTTCCTCCAGGAAAACTACCTGCGCTGGGATTCCCTCGGCGAGTTCTTCGCCCTCGCCGCCTCCTTCGAGCACCTCTCCATCGTCGAGAAGCACGCCGCCGCCAAGATCCTCGCCGACACGCTCGACCAGGCCAACGGCAAGTTCCTCGAGACCGACAAGTCCCCCGGCCGCAAGCTCGGCACGATCGACAACCGCGGCTCGCACTTCTACCTCGCGCTCTACTGGGCCCAGGCCCTCGCCGAGCAGAAACAGGACGCCGCCCTCGCCGCCAAGTTCGCCCCCGTCGCGAAGGCCCTCGCCGAGAACGAGCCGAAGATCGTCTCCGAGCTCCTCGCCGTGCAGGGCAAGGGGGTCGACGTCGGCGGCTACTACCGTCCCGACGACGCGAAGGCCGACGGAGCCCTCCGCCCGAGCGCCACGCTCAACGCCGCCCTCGCCTTGCTCTAAACCATCCCGCGAACCCGGCGCGCCCGCGCCGGGTTCGGCCACGCGCCGCCAATCGCGCCCGGCCACCCGATCCCGCCGCGCCACCCGCCGGCGGGATTTTTCTTTGGTGCGCGCCGAGTTCATGGGACGTCACCCCGTGCCCCACCACACCGGGCGGGGGCTTTCGCCTTCATCGTTCGCCTCGGATTCCGCCGAGATCAAACGCGCTCTCCGCGAGCCCGGCCTGCGTGGCTCCGGGTTTGCCGAGCAAAGGAGCGAAGTTGCGCCTCGTCGGCCCGGAAATCGACTCCGTCTGCTCGTAACTCGGGCTCGTCTGCGCGGAGACGAGGCTCAACTGCGCGAATATAAGCCTCGTCTGCTCGCATTTGACTTCAGTCTGCACGCAGACGTGACCCAAACCCACGCAGACGGCCCTTATCTCCGCGGAGACGAGGCCCGTCTGCATGGAGACGAACCCCGTCTCCGTGCAGACGAAAGCCAAACGCCCGCAGACGCAGGCAAGGCGGGCGGCCCTTACTGCCAGCTACCGCAAACCAGCATCAACTTATCGCTATGTGTTTTACACATTCACGAAACATCAGGCCCGCGCCAACGTCTCTGTCGACGAACGTCCAGCACGTCCTCCTTCAACCCCGCCTCCCCATGACCAAATCCCGCCTCGCCGCCCTCACGCTCGCCGCCATCGCCTGCTCCGCCTCCCTTTCCGCTCAGGAAGCCCGTCCCGAGGGCCGCCCGCCCGAAGGCGAGCGCGGCGGACAGCAACAACAACGTCGAGACCCGCTCTTTTCCGCCCTCGACTCGAACGGCGACGGCTCCATCGACGAGACCGAGCTGGCCGGTGCGTCCGCCGCGTTGAAGAAACTCGACAAAAACGGCGACGGAAAGATCGCCCAGGACGAAGTCCGCCCCGCCCGCCGCGCCCGCACCCAGGAGGCCGGCGCCAACCCCGAGGAGATGACGAACCGCCTCCTCCAGATGGACAAGAACGGCGACGGCAAACTCTCCGCCGACGAACTTCCGGAGCGCATGCGCGGCATCCTCGAGCGCGCCGATCTCAACCACGACGGCGTCCTCGACAAGGACGAGCTCGTCAAACAGGCGCAGGCCCAGGCCTCCGCGCGTGGCAACCGCTCCGAGGGCGAGGGCCAGGAACGCCGCGACCGCGACTGAGTTTTCCCCGCTCCCGCGAGATTGTTTTCCCCGATGAGGCTCTACTCCACGCTGGCGCCGGTCCTGGCTTCCGCGGCCTTCGCCCAAGCGGAAGCCGCGACCCCGCATGTCTTCCGACACGAGAACGTGCTCGGCACCTCCCTCGAGCTGAAGGTCTCGGCCCGGGACGCGGTCGTCGCCGCCCGCGCCGAAGCCGCCGCCCTCGCCGAGATCGACCGGCTCGAAAAGATCCTCAGTTCCTACCGCGCGGACAGCGACTATGCGCGCTGGTTCGAAAGCCGCGGCGAGGCCCGCGCCGTGCCGGCCGAGCTCTTCGACTTGCTCGCCCTCTACGACCAGTGGTCGGCACGGACCGGCGCCGCGCTCAACGCCGGCGGCGAGGCCGTTTCCCAGGTCTGGCGCCAGGCCGCGTCCGCCGGCCGCGAGCCCGACGCGGCGGAGCTGGCAGCCGCCGTCTCCGCCGCGCGCGGCCCCCACTGGCGGCTGGATGCCGCCGCCCGCACCGCGACGCATCTCGACGCCACGCCGCTCTCGCTCGGCGCGCTCGGCAAGGGCTTCATCGTGGACCGCGCCGCCGCGGCCGCGCTCAAGATCCCGGGCGTGACCGGCGTTCTCGTGAACATCGGCGGCGATCTTTGCGCGCGCGGCGATCTCGTCGCCCCCGTGCAGATCGCCAATCCCCGCGACGACGCGGAAAACGCGGCGCCCATCGCGCGCCTCGAGTTGCGTGATCGCGCGCTCGCCACGAGCGGCGATTATCGTCGCGGCTTCGTGATCGGCGGACGCCGCCACTCCCACATCGTCGATCCGCGCGACGGGCGCCCGGCGGAACGCGTCATCAGCGCCTCCGTCGTGGCCTCGGACCTTTGCGTGGCCAACGCCCTTTCCACCACGTTCTGCATCCTCCCGCCGGAGGAAAGCCTCCGGCTCGCCGCCGCCACGCCGGGCGTCGAGTGCCTGCTCGTCGCGCCCGATGGCCGACAGATCCAGAGCCCGGGCTGGGCGCTCCTCGCCGGAGCCGCCCCCACCCAAGCCGAGCACGCGAAAGCTCCCGCCGCGACCGCGGCCGGCCTCTGGGACGGCGGCGCCGAGCTCTTGGTGGAACTCGAACTCGCCCGGCCCGAAGGCCGGGCCCCGCGGCCTTTCGTCGCCGTGTGGATCGAGGACCAGGACCACTATCCCGTCCGCACGCTCGCCCTCTGGTATCGCGGCAATCGTTGGCTGCCCGATCTCCGTTCCTGGCATCAGGCGGAACAACTGCGCGCCATGGCCGAGGGCCACGAGATCCTCGCGTCGGTATCCAGCGCCACGCGGGCGCCCGGCAAATACACCCTCAAATGGGACGGAAAAGACGGCGACGGAAAACCCGTCAAAGCCGGACGCTACACCGTGCTCATCGAGACGGCCCGCGAACACGGCACGCACCAGCTGGTGAAGCAGGAGATGGATTTCTCCGGCGCGCCCCGCCGCGTCGAACTCGCCGCCAACGTCGAGATCGCCTCCGCCGCGCTCGACTATCGCCGCAAGGCCCCCTCGAGCCGGTGAGCGAGCCGATTTCGCCTCCTGCCCAAGCCCCGGGATACTGGCGGCGGCGTTTCGCCACGGTCTCCCGCTGGCTGCACATCTACCTCTCGATGGTGGCCTTCGCGGTCCTGCTATTCTTCGCCGCGACGGGGGTGACGCTCAACCATGCCGATTGGTTCGACCAGACCGCGCGCACCACCACGCGACGCGGCATCCTCGAGCCCGCCTGGTTGAAAGCCCCGGGCGAAGCGGAGGGCGTGGACAAGCTTCGCGTCGTGGAGCGGCTGCGCGCCGACCAAGGCGTAAAGGGCGCCCTGGCGGACTTCCTCGTCGACGAGGAGCAATGCCAGCTCTCCTTTCGCGGCCCCGGCTACGCCGGCGAGGCGACCGTGCGGCGCGCGAGCGGCGACTACGAGCTGACCGAGACGCGCATGGGACTGGTCGCGATCCTGAACGATTTGCACAAGGGCCGCGACAGCGGCTCCGCCTGGTCGTGGGTCGTCGACCTCTCCGGCGTGCTGCTCGCCCTCGTGTCCGTGAGCGGTCTCGTGCTCATCTTTTTCATCCGCCGCCGCCGGCTCGGCGGCCTGGCGGTGGCCGTCCTCGGCGCCGCGACTTGTATCGTCGTGTATCTGTTCCTCGTGCCCTGACGGCCGGCGAACTCGCGACGCCCCTCGACGACGCGCGGCGATATGATCCACTCGGACGGACATGAGCCGCCGCCCCGACATCTCCATCGTCATCCCGGCGTTCAACGAGGAAAAGCTCCTCGCCGATTCGTTGCGCGCCGTGAAGACGGCCGCGACGGAAGGCTTCGGCCCGGCGGGCCTCGCATGGGAATTGATCGTCTGCGACAACAACTCCACGGACCGAACCTCCGAGATCGCGCGAGCCGAGGGCGCCACCGTCGTGTTCGAGCCGATCAACCAGATCGGGCGCGCGCGCAACACCGGCGCCGCCGCCGCCTCGGGGGAATGGCTGCTTTTCATCGACGCCGATTCGCGTCCTTCGCGCGAGTTGCTCGCGGACGCGGCCGGTCTGGCCCGACGCCGGGACGTGCTGCTCGCCGGCGCGACCATGGCGCCCGACGCCGACGATTTCCTTTTCGGGTTTTGCAGCGCCGTCTGGAACGCCATGAGCCGCCTGCGCCGGCTCGTGGCGGGCTCCTTCATTCTCGTGCGCGCCGCCGCCTTCCGGGAGATCGGCGGCTTCGACCTGAAATTCTACGCCGGCGAGGAGATCGATTTCGCCCTACGTCTCCAAAAGACCGTGGGCCGGCGCGAACGCCAGAGGACGGTCGTGCTGCACCACCACCCGATCCTCACCTCGGCCCGAAAGTTCAGGCTCTACCGCAAGCGCGAGGTCCTGCGCTTCCTGCTTCGATCCGTTTTTCGTCCCAGGCAAACCATCTCCAGCCGCGAAGCCTGCGTGCTCTGGTATGACGGTCGGCGCTAGCGTTACTCCGTTAACTTTTTATGGAGGGCGGGGCGCCGTCCCCGCCGCGACAAAGCTGCGGATCACGAAAGGCGGACACGGCGGTCCGCCCTCCATCGGACCGCATCCTCCTCAGGGAATCTCAACGGAGGAGTGCCAGAGAGTGTTTTCAATCCCTAGCCCGCGACCGTCAGACCGGTGTCGCCGGCATCATCCTCCATCAGGTGCCAGTCGGTCTCGGTGATCTTGTCCAGAAAGGCCTCGTCATGGCTCACCAGCAGGACCGCGCAGGGGCACTCGGCCAGCGCCTCCTCCAGGCAGAGGATGCCCGGCAGATCCATGTGATTGGTCGGCTCGTCCATCACGATGAGATGCGGCCCGCGCACGATCCCGAGCGCGAGGAGCAGCTTCCTCACCTCGCCCGGACTCGGCAGCGCGCTCTCCAGCAGGCGCGCCGGACGCGACCCCAGACGGCTGATCGTGATCATCACGCGGCCGAGTTCGTCGTTCGGCAGGCGTTTGATGGATTCCAGCAAGGCCCGCGAATCCTCCGCCGAGATTTCCTGCGGCACGCTCACGAGCTTTTCCGGCGGCAGGCGCAGATGCCCGAGCAGGTGGCGGACGAGCGTGCTTTTCCCGAGGCCGTTTCCGCCGGTCAACGCGATGCGGCTCGTCCCGCCGATCTCGAGATCGGGAAACCGCAGCGTGCGCCCGCCGCCCAGCGGCAGCTCGCCGGCGGGCAGGCGCAGCAAAAAGTCGCGCGGCATGAACGAGGCCCCGTCGACCCAGATGCCCGTCTCGTGGCGCTTGCGCACCGCGATCTCCGAGCGCTGCGCGCCGATCTTGCCCGCGCGACGGCGCATCTGCGCGACCATTTTCCCGGCGTAGGCGTCCTTGCCGCTCATCTTGGCGAGATTGCGCATCGCGCGGCCGTCGTGGTCGTGCGCCGGTATCTTCTTTTGCTTCGAGCCGCGCGAGGCGGCCGCCCTCTGGTCGGCGACCACGCGCCGGCGCTGAGCCTCGGCGCGGAGGCGTCGCTCGGCCTGGCGCAGCGCGTCGCTGGCGTCGCGGGCGGAGGTCTCTTCCTTTTCCTGCTCCGCGAGCGCGTCGGTGACGCCGCCCGGACGCAGCACCGCGGAAGGTGGCTCGAGCAGCAGGCAGTGGGAGCAAAGCTCGTCCAACAAGGCCCGGTCGTGGCTCACGAGCAGCCCCACGCCGCAAAAATCGGCGAGCGCCTCCGCCAGCAGCCGACGCGCGGCGGCGTCGATGTGGTTGCTCGGCTCGTCGAGCGCCAGCACCGCCGGCTCGCGCCAGAGCGCCACCGCGATCTGCGCGCGTTTGCGCTCCCCGTGGCTGAGGCTGGACCAGCGCTCCGGCCAATCCTCGCCCACGCGCAGCCGGGCCTTGAGCGGTCCCGCGTCCGGCGCCCAGACGAAGTCCTCGAAAAGCTCCGGCGGCTCGTCGGTCCGCTGCTCGACATACAGCGCGAGCCCTTGCCGGTGGATCGTGCCGCCCTGCGCGGCGAGTAGCCCCGTGGCCACGCGCAAGAGGGTCGTCTTGCCCGCGCCGTTCGCGCCGACGACGCCCGTCCATCCCGACGGAAACTGCACCGTGAGATCGGAAAACAGCGCCGCGGTCATCCCGGGATGGGCGAACTCCACGTCGTGCAGCGTCAATTGGGCGGCGGGCATGCGGCCACCCTGCCCGCGCGCACCGCCACCGCAACGCGAAGTTCGCCCGCGTCGCGCGCGTCCGCGCTCAGCTCAGTCCCAGGCCGGCCAATCGGTGCCGGACACCAGACGGCGCGCAAACTCCTCCAGTCCTCGCGCGTCATGTTCGCTGAAACGTCCGGTCCGGGGGGAATCAAGGTCGAGCACGCCGATCAGGCGCTCTCCTGCGAGAAGCGGCACCACGAGCTCGCTCGCCGACGCCGGGTCGCAGGCGATGTGGCCGGGGAAGGCGTGCACGTCGGGCACCACGCTCGTTTCGCGCTTCGCCGCGGTGGTGCCGCAAACACCGCGGCCGAGCTTGATCCGCGTGCACGCGGGCTTGCCTTGGAACGGGCCGAGCAGGAGTGCGCCGCCGCGCAGGAGGTAGAAGCCCGCCCAGTTGAGCTCGGGAAGTCGCAGGGAGAGCAAGGCCGACGCGTTGGCCAGGTTGATGAGCCAGTCGCGCTCGCCGGCCAGATGCGCGTCCAACTCGGCGTTGAGCGCCGCGTAGAACGAGGCGGGATCGGATCCGACGGGCGCGAAAGAATGCTGAACGCTCATTCCCGCCTACGTGACCGGATCCAAACCACGACGCAACCGCTCAATCCTCGAATCCGCGCCGGCGGAGGCGGCGCACACACCGATCCCAGTCCACCCTGATTTCCGCCGCATCCCGACATCGGTGCCGACGTGGCCGATGTCCGCGTGTTTTCCCCCTTGGCAGCGGCCGCGGCCGCCCAAGAGTCGCCGGCCCATGAACTATCGCACCCAGGCCGAGTATTACATCAAAGGCATCACCTCCGGCGCCATCGACGCCGCCGAAGTCATCGCGTGGTCGGACGAAGTCATCGTCTCGGCCCCCAAGTCCGAGGACTGGATGGTCGAGATTTCGAGCTGCGGTCCCGAGGATCGGCTCAAGGTGCTCGGCCTCCTCAACACCGTGCAGGGCCAGGCCGACCAGGCCGAGCTCTCCGCCCTGCTCAAGGCCAAGGGTCTGGCCTAAACCGGCTCCGCTTCCTCTCGGCCTGGCGAAGCCGCGCGCGACTTCGCCAGGGCCACCGCCAGTGGACAGCTCGCGCGATCGACCGCCTCGCCGCGACGATAGCGGGCGAGCAGTTCCATCGAACGCCGCGCCAGCATGCGCCGCACCTCGCGTCGTTTCCCTTTGATTCTCGGGATGACCATCTGGTCGTAAGCGGTGGTCTGGTGCCGCATCCAGGCGATCGTCGCGGCCTCCGCCCGCTCTTCCACGGGAATGCGTTCCGTGCGAGCCACCGTGCCGCTGCCGACCGGCGTCGCGTGATCCGCGATCAAACGCGCCAGAAGCTCCGCGTCGGCCGTGTGAGCGGGATGAAACCCCAAAAAGGCCCGCACCGCGTCGCGAAACTCGCCCACATACGCCGTCTGCTCCTCCGCGCGACGACGGCGGCCCGCGTCGAGCTTACGCTGGTAGGCGGGATCCACACGCTCCAACGCGAGCTCCGCGCGCAGAGCCGCGATGCGGGCGGCCGGCGCCCAGATGCCGCGGGAGAACCGTTTGCGGCCCTTTACCTCGACCACGGTCCAGCTCGGTCCGTCCGCCTTGATTCGCCGGCTCAGCGCCGCGTCGCCCGGCGGCAACAAATCCCAGGCATCGGGCACGGTCAGCACGCGCGTATCGAGACCGATGACGCGACGCGGCGCGGGCCCGGGGCGAACTTCCAGACTTTCGGTGGACATGGCGGCGGGAGAAAATCGGCCTCGGCCGACGCGTCGACTCAATCCGGCCGGTTAATTCGGGATCTCCGGCTCCACCAACTGCGCGAGTTGCGCCAGCGATTCCTGCCAGCCCAGATGGCACATCTCCGCGGGAATGACCTCGGGCACGCCCGACTGCTCCACCTTCAGCTCGGTGCCGCAAAGCACCTTTCTAAAATTCACGTCCACCGTGATCACGCCCGGCAGGTTCGGATCATCGAACTTGTCCGTGTAGCGGATGCGCTCATGCGGCGTAAGCTCCAGATACTCGCCGCCAAACGAATGGCTGCCGCCCGTTCCGAAGTTGGTGAACGACATGCGGAAAGCGCCGCCCACCCTGGCCTCCAGGTGGTGCACCGTGCAGGTGAACCCGTAGGGCGGCAGCCACTTGGCGAGGGCCTCGGCCTCGATGAAGGCTCGATAGACTTTCTCCGGAGTCGCTTTAAGAACGCGATTCAAGCGGATCGTATGGGTGCTCATAGGTGGAAAGGTGAACGAGAGCGGGCGAGTCCCGCTCGCTTCACCACGAACGAGCGGGACGCAAACGGACGGCGCTCCGCGGGACCGCGCGCAAAATCGAAGCCGCCGTGTCGCGTGAAATGCTCAATAACGCTTGCCGCGGGCGTGGAAGGCGCCGGCGCGACGATTGGGGCCGAAGTTGCGCCCCTTGGCCGCGCCGCCGCCCGCGTCGTCCTTCGGACGCGCCTCGTTCACGGTCAGGGCCCGGCCGTCAAGCTGCACGCCATTCATCCTTTCGGCCGCAAGCTTGCTCTCCTCTTCGGTGGAAAAGGTGACAAAGCCGAACCCGCGAGGGCGGCCCGTCTCGCGGTCATTGGCGATATGGACGTCGGTCAGGGTGCCAAATTGCTCGAAAGCGGAACGAAGCGCGTCCTCGGTCGTGTTGAAGGAAAGGTTTCCGACGTAGAGTTTGGAGTTCATGGGAGGTGGTTCGTAGGCCCGTGCGCTGTCAGCCTGTTCCCGGAAGTCGGGTTTCGGATTCATCGTCCGGGCCAAAGGCCCGTCCGACAACCCACCAGCCACTGTCATCAACGTCGTTACGATGCCGTCACGCTCTCGCCGATTCATGGAATAGCAAGGCCGTTGCGGCCGGCCGGCCCTCGTTCCGGTAGAACGCCGGCCGGCGTCAACCTTCCGGCCGGGACGGCTCCCGATGTATCGATCCTGGGATTACACCGGGCACGGACCGCACCCGCCCACGCGCCTGCGCGTGTCGCGCGAAGCCGACGGTCTCAGCGCGCAGCCAGCGCAGGCAGCTCGCTCTCCCGGACAAAGGCGCGGTCCGCCTCCGAGATGCGATCCAGCGGGATCGTGAACTCGCGGGTGTCGGGCAGCCGGCGGATTTTCACCGCCTCGTCGTTCTTCGCCAGCAGTTCGGCCTCCAACGTGCGGCCGTCCGTCGCGGTCAATGTTCGCCGTATCGCGGGCTTCGCGGCCGGGACGGGCGTGGTCGGAGCGGCCGGAGCGACCGCGGGCGCAGGCGAAGCGGAAGACGCAGGGCGGGCATCCGGTTGCGTATAGCCCTCCGTCGTCTCGGACGCGAAACCGAGGGACTCCGCCGCGTTTCTGCGCGGTGGAGTCGCCGCGGTCGCATCCTGCTTGTCCGTCGACTTTTTCGTGTCGAATTTCGAACACGCGGCCAGAAGCGGAAGCAGGGAGGCGATAGCCAGAAAGCAGGGGAATTTCATGGGGCGGGGCGTTAACAGACCAAAGCACGTTATCCCGACGCCCCCTTCGCGATCCATCCGAATCTCCGCGCCGGCCTTCGTCTGAGATTCGGGCGCGGCGGGAAGCGAAACACGATTCCCTACGCCCGGCCACGGCGCCCCCGCGCCCGTCGCCGCCTCAGCGCGCGATCGCCTCCGCCACCGCCTCGCCGCTGGCCATCGCGCCTTGCAGGGACGCGGACGCCACGTGATCGCCGCAAATCCAAATCCCCGGAGCCGCCGGCCGTGCGTCGCCGCCCGGTCCCGGCTTGGAGATCGCCGGCAACGCGCGCCGGATCCGCTGCACGGCGAGAGGACGCCACGTGCGCACGTCGTCACCGAAACACTCCGTCAGTTCCGCGGCCAAACCGACGGTCAGCTCGCGATCCGACTCGGGCGCGTTGCCCAGGACGGTCGCCGACACCAGCGACGCCCCGTCGGGGGCGTAGCCCTCCGCCACATCGCTCGGCACGACGAGATTGTTGACGCGCCCGCGCCCGGTGCCGTTAAGCCAAAGCACCGGCTCGCCGCCGAGCGGACTGCGCGGAGCCGCCCACTGCACGCAGGTCACGCCCCGCCACTCCGGGGCGCTCCGTCGCCCGCCGGGCAGCCACGCCACAGCCTCGTCGGCCTCCGTGGCCAGCACGACCTCCCGGGCCCGGACTCGATCCCCGCCCAGCAGCACGACTTCGCCGCGTTCGACGCCGACGACCCGCGCGCCGAGTCGCAGCGAGCCAGGCGCCAGCCCCGCCGCGAGCTGCTCGGCGATGCGCCCCATGCCCCCGGCGGGCAGCGCCGCGTGCCCCTCGGTGAACATGCGATAAACGAAATACAACATCGAGGCCGGCGTCGTGAGTTCGCGCTCAAGGAAAATCCCGCCGAGCCAGGGCCGCAGGAAACGCTCCATCATCACCGGAGAAAAGCCGCGTTCGGAGAGCTCCTCCGCCGTGCTTCGATCCACCGCGCGCGCCCACATCGCGTCCGCGTGTCCTTGCGTCGCGGCGAGCCGAAGCGCGCCGATGCGCAGCTTGTCGCCCACCGCTCCCACCGGCGCACGCAAGGTGCGGAGGATGCCCAGCGGCTCCCGCCAGGGATCCCCCACCCGCCCCGCGCCGTCCGGAGTCGCCACCCGGGCACCGGGAAGAAATTCGCCCAGACGCAGCGCGTTGAAGTCCAGCCAACGCCGCGCGGCCGGATAGGCGGTGAGCAAAACCTGGAAGCCGCGATCCAGCCGGAATCCATCGACTTCGTCGGTGCGCACCCGGCCGCCGACCTTGTCGGAGGCCTCGAGCACGAGACAATCCATGCCGCGACTTTGCAGCGCCCTCGCGCAAGTGAGCCCCGCCAGGCCCGCGCCCACGATCACGACCTCGGACTTCATGCGCGATGGTCAGATCTCGGTCGCCAGCTCCGCCTTCACCCGCTCGGCGAGCGCCAAGGCCGAAAGCGCCGCGCCCTCCACCCGCGCCCCCCCGAACGCGTCGCCGGCAAACCCCAGCGATTCCTGCGACCACCAGACGAAGGGCTCGGGAAACGTGGCCCGGGCGTGGCTGTATTTCCAACGATGCAAGGTCGCCCCGGAAATCGGCGCGCCGATCAACTCCTCCGCCTCGGCGCGCACCAACTCCAGCACCTCCGTCTCGGTCCGGCCGTAATGGGCTTCCGAAAAATCGGGCGAGAGGTGGAGCGTCACCGCCGTCACGTTGGGCGAGACGCCCTTCATCTGGTTGTCCGCCGCCCAGCGGATGACGCCCGATTCACGGCGAACGCCGTCGGCCGGCAGGCGGCTGCGCCCGGCGACCGTGACGAGCAGCGCGAGACAGGGATCGTAGGCGACCGACTTCAGCTGCGCCAGCAAAGGCTCGGGAACCGTGAAGTCGCCCGCCTTGAGCAGGGCGAGGCACTGCGGGACCGGGGCGGTGAGGATCAGCCGTTCGGCGCGCATGCAGCCGTGGTTCTCGACGTCGACGCACCAATGGTCGCCGCAGCACCCCAGCGCGGTCACCTTGTGTTCCCGCTTCACGTCGAGTCCCTCGGCGAGCGCCTTCGCCACCGACGTCATGCTCGGGCGACCGATGTAGCGCCGATGCTGTTCGCCGCCCGGCCAGAGCGAGACGAGTCCGGAGCGCTCCCATTTTTCGACCCAGGCGCCGAAGCGCGGGTCTTTGACCGTGAAATATTGCGCGCCTTGGTCGAAGACCGCGTCGCCGACCCGCTTCGTAGCAAGGCGTCCCCCGAAGCCCCGGCTTTTTTCCAGCACAGTCACCCGCGCGCCCGAATCATGGAGGACGCGCGCGATGAGCAGACCGGAGATGCCGGCACCGACGATGACTGTTTGAAGATGCATGTTTCCGCGAAAAACACCTCAGCAAAGCCGCCCTAGCACATGGCGCAACGCCGCTTCGAGGTTTTCGTGCCGGAACCGATACCCCGTGGAGGCCAGGACCGCCGGCCGCACCCGCTGGCTCGCCAGCAGGGCCTCGTCCGCCAGGCCGCGGCCCAAGGCCAGTCGCAAGGCCCAGGCCGGAGCCGGGAAGATCGCGGGGCGACCGAGCACGCGGCCCAGCATCGACGCGAACTCGGCGCTCGTGACCGGCGCGGGGGCGACCGCGTTCACCGGGCCTCGCACCGCCTCCACCTCGATCGCATGGCCGATCGCCCCGACCAAATCGTCGATCGAGATCCATGACCACCACTGGCGACCGTTCCCCACCCGTCCGCCCAGGCCCAGACGGAAAGCGGGCGACATCTTCGCCAGCGCTCCGCCCGCCGGAGAAAGCACCACGCCCGTTCTCAGATAAACGCGCCGGGTTCCGGCTCCGCTCAAGGGCGCCCAAGCGTTTTCCCACGCCCGGGTCACGTCGGCCAAAAAACCGCCGCCCGCCGGGCTGGTTTCGTCGAACCACGAATCCCCGCCCTCGCCGTAGAAGCCGATCGCCGAGCCGCCGATAACCACTCGCGGCGGCCGGGGCAGATCCGCGAGCGATTCCGCCAGGGCGCGCGTCGCGGCCACGCGGCTTTCGCGCAAAACGCGCTTTCTGTCCTCAGTCCAGCGGGCGTCGGCGATACCGGCGCCGGCGAGATGCACGATCACGTCGATGTCCCCCGCCGACGTCGCATCAATGCGGCCCGACGCGGGATTCCATTCCACCTCGTCCGCCGCGCGCGCCTGGCGTCGCACCAACCGGCGGACTTCGTGGCCCTGCGTCCGCAAAAACGGAAGCAAGGCCGAGCCGATCAAGCCGGAGGCGCCGCTCACCAGAATCCGCTTCGCCTTCGCCTGCGCGTGGTCGCTTGAAAAGCGGAGGTCCTCGCGGGTAGTCGCCTGCCGATAGGCGAAGAGCGCCTCGATTTTTCGACGCGTCCAGCCGCCCAGCAGAGCCCGTCCGAGGGCGCCGCCGGGCAACGCGTATTCGACCCGGTCCCGCAGCAACGAACCGCCTTCCGGCAAGTCCACGAACTCGTGCGTATGCTCCCAGCGCGCGAAGGGCCCGCGCCGCGCGACGTCCACGAAACGCCTACCCCGCTCGTAGTCGATGTGCTCCGCGTCCCAACGCAGTTTCCACGGGCCGCAGCGCGTCCGCAGCGACACGCGGGAACCTTTCGCCAAACCCAAACCGCGGCGCTCGATGATCTCGACCGGCTCCCACGGCGGCACGAGACGCTCCAGCGCGCCGGGCCGCTCGTGCCAGGCGAAAGCCTGTCCGGCAGCGACCGGAAGAGGGACGCTCTTCTCGAAAATCTCGGTCTTCATCGCGCCGCGCCTCGCTTTCGCTCGCGACACGCGTCCGAGCAATACCTCACCTCGTCCCAGACCTTGGCCCATTTCTTTCGCCACACGAAGGGACGCCCGCACACGACGCAGTCTTTGCGCGGCAGGTCGGATTTTTTTCGCATCTTCGGCATCGGCTCGGAGGGGATGGTCAAAACAAGGAGGCGCGTTTCACAACAGGCTCGCCTGCGAGGCCGCGCCCGGCGCGCCGCCATTGCGTCGGATCTCATCCGCCCGCGCCCGGATCGCCGCGCGCTCCTTGTCGCCCAGACGAGCGAGGTTTTTCACCTGGAGCGCCATTCGCTGGTTAGCCGCGAGCATGCGATCGTGACGCATCAGAAAATCCCAATACAGCGTGGTGAACGGACAGGCGTCCTCGCCCGTCGACTTCGCGGGATCGAAGCGGCAGCCCGCGCAATAGTTGCTCATCCGCTGGATATATTTCCCCGTCGCCGCGTAGGGCTTGGACGCCATGACGCCGCCGTCGCCGTATTGCGACATACCGAGCGTGTTCGGCAGCTCGACCCACTCGACCGCGTCGACATACACCGCGAGATACCACTCGTGAACGCGCCTCGGATCCACGCCCAGGAGCAGCGAGTAGAGCCCGGTCACCATCAGCCGCTGGATGTGGTGCGCGTAGCCGAGCTCGAGGGTCTGCGTGATCGCGTCGCGCAGGCAGGCCATCTCCGTTTCACCGTTCCAGTAGAACGCGGGCAAGGCCTCTCGCGCGCCCAGCGCGTTTCGCTCCACGTAGTCCGGCATGAAGTGCCAGTAGATCCCCCGCACGTATTCGCGCCAACCGAGGATCTGCCGGATGAACCCCTCCGCGCTCGCGAGCGAAACGCGCCCGGCGCGGTAGGCCGCCTCCGCCGCGTTCACCACCTCGCGCGGGTCGAGCAACTTCAGGTTCATCGCCGCCGACAGGCGCGAGTGGTAGAGCCAGGGTTCCCGGGTCCACATCGCGTCCTGATAAGTGCCGAAATCCGCGAGCCGGTGCTTGATGAAATCCTCCAGCGCGCGCCGCGCCTCCGCCGGCGTCACCGGCCAGTCGAACGCATCCGTCTTACCCGGATGCTTCGGGAAGCGGCGCTCGACCAGCGCAAGCACGGCGCGGGTCGTCGCGTCCGGATTAAAGGCCGCCGGACTTCGCAATCCCGAAGGCCCGCTTTTGGAAAAACTGCCGCGGTTGTCGTGGTCGAAGTTCCACTGCCCGCCCTCCGGCTCTCCGTGCTTGTCGAGCAACACGCGCTCGCGGCGACGAAGCTCTCGGTAAAAAAATTCCAGTCGCAGCTGCTTCCGCCCCAGCGTGTGCTCCTTGAAGTCGGCGATGCTCGCGTAGAAGTGCCGGTCGCCGCGAATCTCTAGGGGCAGGCCGAGCCGCTGCGCCGCGTCCTCCAGCACGCGCCACACCCGCCACTCCCCGGGTTCGGTCACGACGAGGCGCTCCGGCTTCAGGGACCTCGCCGCGCGCTCGAGTTCGCCGGCCAGGCTCCCCGTGTTGGCGGGCTCGTCGAGCTCGACGTAATGCACCGTCTGTCCCTCCGCCCGCCGGGCGTCGCGATAATGGCGCATGGCGGAAAGAAAGACCGCGATGCGCGGCTTTCCCGACCACACCTGCTCCGACTCCTCCGCGACCTCCGCCATCCAGAGCGCGTCGCGGCGCGCGTCGAAGCCGTCCAAGGCCGAGGCGTCGGCGTTGAGTTGATCTCCCAGGACAAGGACGAGGTTGCGCATCGTGGCGGGGGCGGACTCAGGCCGCGGCGTCCTCGGGCTCGGTCGTCCCCGCCCCTCGCAGGCGCTTGAAGGCGGCGAGGGCCTCCGCGCGCGCCGACGCATGATCGACGATCGGACGCGGGTAGTTGTCGCCAAGACGCACGCCGGCGTAATCAAGGACATTGGCCGGAGCCGTCCACGGGGCGTGCAGGAACTTGTCCGGCAGCTTGGCGAGTTCAGGAACCCAGCGCCGGACGTAAACGCCCGCGCCGTCGAACTTCTCGCCCTGCGTCACCGGAGCGAAGATTCGAAAATACGGCGCCGCGTCCGCGCCGCAGCCCGCGCTCCACTGCCACCCGAGCGTGTTGCTCGCCAGATCCGCGTCGACCAGAGTGTCCCAGAACCAGGCCGCGCCCTCCTGCCAGGGCAAGCGGAGGTGTTTCACGAGAAACGAGGCGACGATCATACGGACGCGATTGTGCATCCAGCCCGTCGTCCAGAGCTGTCGGAGGCCGGCGTCCACGATGGGGTAGCCGGTCCGGCCACGACGCCAGGCGCGCAGCTTCCCGCCGTCGGCGTCCTCGGCCCAGGGGAAACGCTCGAACTCCGCGCGCAAAGGCCGCTCGGGCGTCCGCTCGAAATGATAGATCAGATGATAGGCGAACTCGCGCCACCCGATCTCGCTGAGATAGACGCGCGCCCCGTTGCTCGCCGGATCGAGTCCCGCGGACTTGCCCAGCGCCCGAAGCGCCGCAGCGATCTGGCGCGGGCCGATCTCGCCCCAGTGCAAATGCGGCGACAGACCCGAGGTGCCGTCGCGATCCGGCAGGTTTCGCATCTCGTCGTAGGCATGGACGCCCTCGCGCTCGTCGCGGAGAAACCGTTTCAACCGCTCCTGCGCGCCCGCCTCGCCCGGAGCCCACATCCTGGAAAAGCCGGCGTCCCACGGGATCGCGGGCAGCAAGCCCAGTTCGCCGGTCGCCAAGCCCGCGGGCCATGTTTTCGGCGCGGGGATTTCCGGCGCGTCGCTTTTGATCGCCTCGGGCATCGGCAGAGACAGGCAGTGCCGCCAATAGGGTGTGAAGACCTGGAAGGGCCGGCCTTGCTTGTTCTGGATCGTGTGCGGCTCGAAGAGCAGGGAGCTGTTGAAGCTCTTCGCCTCGACGCCCTCGGCCAGCAGCGCCGATTTCAGCTCCGTGTCGCGGGCGCGGACGGCCGGTTCGTAACGGCGATTCCAATACACCGCGCGGGCGCCGGTCTCCTTCGCGATCCGGCGCAGCTCCGCGCCGGAGTCGCCCCGGGCGAGGAGCAGGCGCGAGCCGCGTCGCCGCAGATCCAAGTCGAGCGCCGCGAGGGAGTGGTGCAGCCACCAGCGCGACGCCCCGCCCAGCGGCCAGCGCCCCTCCCCCGGCTCGTCGAGCACGAAGACCGGCACGACCGGGCCCCCGCGCGCGATGGCGGCGGCGAGGGCGGGGTTGTCGGCGAGACGCAGGTCCTTGCGAAACCAGAGCAAAACCGGGGCGGGCGAAGAGGGCGAAGCGGACACGTCGCGAACGAGCGGGCCGGGCGCGGCTTTGCAAACGCGAGAATGTAAAATCCCCTCGCCCCTCGTCTCCCGAAGCCCATCGTTTGCAGCTTTATGACGATGACCTGGCTCGCCCGGGCCAACCCCGACTGCTCCTGGGCGCACCTTCCCACGACCGACTTTCCCGCCGTAGCCGCCCGGCCGGGCTCGCTCGCCGTGCTTCCCGTCCACGGTTTCGCCGACCACGGCATGGGCCTTCCGATCGACATCGAGGAGGTCGTCGCATCCGCAGTGCTGGCCGACGCGGTCGCCGAGGCTTCGCTCGTCTCCGCGCCCTGCTTGCTGCCCCCGCTGCGCTTCGGTCCGGCGCCCTACGTCGCCGGCGGCTGGTTCGGACTGGGAATCGAGGCCGCCCGCGAGCTCGCGATGGAACTCGCCCGCGGCGTGAAGTTCGCCGGTTTCGAGAAACTGCTCCTGCTTTCCACCAATCCCTGGCATCGCGAGTGGCTCGACGCCGCCGCCCGCGACATCCGAGTCGAGACCGGGATGACCGTTTACCGGGTTCATCTCGGAGCGCTTGGCTTGGATTTCCATCCCGCCGCGCCGCTCGCCCAGCGCCTCGCGCTCCAGGCGCTCGCGGCCGGCCTGCTGGATCTGCGTCCCCTGCCCTCGCCCGCCCAGGAATCGTCCGACGAGAACTTTCGCCCCGGCAAATGGGCCCACCCGCCGCCGCTCCCCGCGGGCCCGATCGAATCCGACCGCGCCGCGGAGGCGGCGTCCCTGCGCGCACAAACCGCCGAACGCCTCGGCCGCCTGCTCGCCGAGGCCGCCTGGCACGGGCGCGGACACCCGCCCCGTCCCGCCGCCCCGTCCGCGAAAGCCGCCGAAGCGCCGCCGCTCTGGCGTCCTTTTGGCGCACGTTATCTAGGGGGACTGCATCGCGACGCGCTGCGCGCCGCCTCCGGCCGCCCGGGCGCGCTCGCGATTCTCCCCACCGGCGCCATCGAACAGCATGGCCCCCACCTTCCCGTCGGTGTCGATTCGATCCTGGGCCAGGGTTTGATCGCTCGCGCGCTCGCCTTGGTCCCGCACGGCGTGCCGGTCTTCGTCGCCCCGCCGATCACGGTCGGAAAAAGCAACGAACACGCGGACTGGCCCGGCACCCTCACCCTCGGCGCCCGCACCTTCGCCGCGCTGGTCCGCGCGCAGGTCGAGCAGCTGCACCGCCTGGGCTTCCAGCGCGTCGCGATCTGGAACACCCATGGCGGCAACAGCGCCGTGCTCGTGCCCTTGATCCGCGAGCTTCAATCCCTGCCGGGCCTCCGCCTCGGCATGCTCCAGAGCGGCTTCAAGCCCGCCCAGAGCCCCCAGGAGGCCGCCTACGGTTTTCACGCCGGAGAGTGGGAAACCGCCCTCATGCTCGCCCTCGCGCCCTCGCTGGTCCGTCGCCACAAGGCGGTCTGCCACTATCCCGCCCAACTCGACGACGCCGGAGAGCTGCGCCCGGAGGGCTCCGCGCTCACGTTCGGGTGGACGACCCGCGACATCGCGCCCCAGGGCGTGATGGGCGACGCCACCCTCGCCACGACCGAGCGCGGAGAGGCCTGGACCGCCGCCACCGCGGCGGCGCTGGCCGAGCGGATCGCCGCCCTCGCCCGCGCCTGACCTTCGCGCTTTACGAAAAACGGTCGTCGCGCTCGCGCGCCCGCCGGTTTCACGCACGCTTCCGACGTTCGTCCCATGCGTTCTCTCCTCGCCCTCCTCTCCCTCGGATTTATCGCCATGAGCTCCACCCCATCGTCCTTCGCCGACGCACCCCGTCCCGACGCCGCGCCCGCGCCGGCCAAGCCCGCCCAGACCGAGACGCTCGTCCTCGGCGGCGGCTGCTTCTGGTGCGTCGAAGCCGCTTATGAACTCGTGCCCGGCGTGATCTCCGCCGAGAGCGGCTACGCCGGAGGCCAGCGCGTCGCTCCGAGCTACGAGCAGGTCTGCACCGGCGCCACCGGACACGCCGAGGTGGTCAGGATCACCTTCGATCCCGCGGTCGTAAAACGCGCGCAGCTCGTCGACTTTTTCTGGGATATCCACGATCCGACCACGCTCAACCGCCAGGGCGCCGACGCCGGCACCCAATACCGCTCGGTCATCTACTACGCCACTCCCGAGGAAAAATCGCTCATCGACGCATCCCTCGCCAAGGCCAACGCCGAGTCGTGGAACGGCAAGATCGTCACCGAGGTGTCGCCGCTGCCGCCCTTTTATCCGGCGGAGGAGTATCACCAGAACTACTACAAAAAGAATCCTTCGGCCGGCTACTGCCGCGCCGTGATCAAGCCCAAGATCGACAAGCTCAAGACGGCCCCGCTCGTCGCTCCGGTCGGGAAATAAACCGGACCGCCAGGCTTACGCCTCGCCGAGCGTGTCGGCGAGGATTCGGCCGAGCTCGGCGGCCAGCTCGTCCCGGCGCATGTCCTTGCGCAGGTAGCCGTCCGCCCCCAGCTCCGCCGCCTCGACGACAAACGCCGCGTTGGCCTGCGAGCTGACCATCACCACGACGGCCTCGTCGCCCGCGGCGCGCAGCTCGCGCAGCCAGGCCATGCCGCCTTCCCCGGGAAGGTTCAGGTCGAGCAGGATCAAGTCGGCCGGCTCCCGCGAATGCGTTTCGCGCGCCTGCTCCACGCTGCCCGCCTGCGCGGGCGTTTCCACGCCGAGAGACAGCAGGACCAAGGCGAGATACTGCCGGACGTGGGGTTCGTCGTCGACGATCAGCGCCCGGACGGAGTCAAAGTTCATGGGGGGAAAACGCGGGGTTGAGGCGAAGGACGGAAATCAAGGGACCGCCTGGATGCCCAGGTTCCCGGCGTGGAAGGCCAGCGCCTCGCGCACGCGCAGATCCCAGTAGTCCCAGTTGTGCGCGCCGGGAAACTCGCGGTAAAGATGCGGGATCTCCGCCTCGGCGAGGGCGCGCGCGAAATCGCGATTCGAATCGAGCAGAAAGTCCTCGGTGCCGCAGTCGAGCAACAGGGCCGGCAGACGGCCCGCGGATCGGGCGCTCCGGGCATGGACGAGCGGGTCGTGTTCTCCGCCCCGCAGCTCGCCCTCGCCGAAGATTCGCCGCATCTCCGCCAGCGCCGAGGCGTCCCACCCCAGGTGCCGGGCCGCGTCCGCGAGCGTCGCCCCCTTGCCAAAATAGGAGCGCCCAAACGCGCCGGAGTGGCTGTTGATCGAACAAAAACGGTCGGCATGGGCCAGCCCGACGCGAAGCGCCCCATAGCCGCCCATCGAGAGCCCGCCTATCGCCCTCGCCGATCTCGCCGACTTCGCGGGGAAGAAACGCTCGACCACCGTCGGCAGCTCCTCGCCGATGTGCGTCGCCCAGGCGGGGCCGTTCGCGTTGTCGGTGTAGAAGCCGCGCTGGCCGTCCGGCATCACGATGATCAACGGCAACCGCGCGGCGTGGTCCTCCAGCCGCGTGCGCCGCAGCCAGGACGTATGGTCGTCGGATCGGCCGTGGAGCAGGTAAAACACCGGAAAGGGCGGCTCGCCCCGATCCGGCAACAAGACCTGGGCGGTCGTCTGCTTGTCCAGGACGCGACTGCGCCACTGCAGGGTGGAAAGCGCCATGGAGGGACGTCCGACGATCGGGAGAGACTACTCCACGCGCAGCACGTAGCCGCGCAGGTATTCGCTTTCCGGCATGGTCACGAGCACCGGGTGGTCCGGAGGCTGGTGACAGAACTCGACGACCTGCACTTTGCGCTTCGCGTCCGCCGCGGCCTCGGCGAGCACGCCGCGCAGCTCGGCGTCCTGCATGTGGTGCGAGCAGGTGTAGGTCGCGAGAAGGCCGCCCGGGGAAAGCGCCTTCATCGCGCGCAGATTGAGCTCCTTGTAACCGCGCAACGCGCCATCCAGCGAGCTCTTGGACTTCGCGAACGGAGGCGGATCGAGCACGATCAGGTCCCAGGTCTCCTCGCGCTTGGCGCCGAAGTAGTCGAAGACGTTCACCGCCTCGAACTCGGCCGCCACGCCGTTGCGCTCCGCGTTGCGCTTCGCCTGCGAGATGGCGTCGAACGCGCTGTCCAGGCCGCGAACCGAGACCGCGCCGGCGCGAGCGGCATGCAGGGCGAAGGAGCCCTGGTTGCAAAAGGCGTCGAGCACGCGACGACCCGAGGCATGCCTCGCGACCACGGCGTGCTGCGCGCGCTGGTCGAGGTAAAAGCCGGTTTTCTGACCGTTTTGAAGATCCAGCCAGTAGTCGAAGCCCTCGATCCGGTGCCAGCGAGGCTCCCACGGACGTCCGCTCCGGGTGCTGACGCCCAGGGATAGTCCTTCAAGCCGGCGGATGCTCGCGTCGTTGCGCAGAATGATTTCCGTCGCGCCGGTGAGAGCGGCCAGCGCGTCCACGATCAGGTCCGCGCGGCGGTCCATAGCCAGGGTCTGGATCTGCACGACCAACGTGTCGCCGAACTGGTCCACGACCACGCCCGGCAGATCGTCCGACTCGGACCAGACCAGGCGACGGCTCGCCGAGCTATCCACGCCACCGCGACGCGCCAGAGCCCGCTCCAACGCCCCGCGGATGAAGGACGCGTCCAAGGCGACGCGATCACGGCTGATGCGCCGCCACACGATCTGCGACTTGGAATTGTAGATGCCGACGCCGAGGAAACGACCCGTCCGGTCGCGCAGCTCCAGCACCTCGCCGTCCTGTTCGGCCGGCGCCAGCGCCTCCACCTCGTTGCCAAACACCCACGGGTGTCCGGTGAGCACGCGGGCGCGGGCGTTGGGTTTCAGTTTCAAGGAAGCGTCGGCCATAACGCGCACTCTCAGCGCCCCGACCCGTCGCGCGAAAGCCCAAAAAAACCGCCCGGGCAACCCGGGCGGTGAAAGCGGACCCAATACGAAAAGAGCGATTACTCTCCTCGCGGCTCCTGTCCCCGATGAAATCCGGACTCATCCTCGAATCCTTCGGGGGCGCGCCAAAGCGCTCCGGCAAGCACGACGAGGCCCACGGTATAAAGCAGACCAAGCAAGGTTATGGTGACCAACATGACGGCAGCGAGGGGTTAGGGTTATTCAGACGGACCAAAGCCAAGCCCGGTTTCACCTTCTCGCCACTGAAACCTCCGTCACCCGATTGTCAAAAAGCACGCCCTGGTAGGTGCATAACCCCAAACGCCGGCAGGCGGAGAGCCCGGAAACGGCCGGGCGCACGACAGGCGAAAATCGGATGCAAAAACGGACTCGCGCCCCATACCCGATCCGAGGCGATGGCCGGGATCTTGTGTTTTCCCTTCCCCTTCCCGCTCGCCCCGCGTGTGCTGCACGGTTTCGACATGACGCCCGCCCAGGAAATCGCCCGCCGCCGCACCTTCGCCATCATCTCGCACCCCGACGCCGGCAAGACCACGCTCACGGAAAAGTTCCTCCTCTACGGAAACGCCATCCATCTCGCCGGCTCCGTCACCGCGCGCAAACAGCAGCGTTCAACCACCTCAGACTGGATGGAAATCGAGAAGCAGCGCGGCATCTCGATCTCGTCGACCGTTCTCCAGTTCGATTACCAAGGCTTCGCGGTCAACCTGCTCGACACCCCGGGCCACAAGGACTTCTCCGAGGACACCTACCGCGTGCTCACCGCCGTCGACGCCGCCCTCATGGTGATCGATTCCGCCAAGGGCATCGAGCCCCAGACCCGAAAGCTGTTCGAGGTCTGCAAACGCCGAGGCATCCCGATCTTCACGTTCTTCAACAAATGCGACCGCCCCACGCAAAATCCCCTCGAGCTCATCGACGAGCTCGAGCGCGTGCTCGGCCTCGCGCCTTGCCCCGTCACCTGGCCGCTGGGCAACGGTCCGACCTTCCGTGGCGTCTTCGACCGCCGTTCCTCGCAAGTCCATCTCTTCGAGCGCGTGCCCGGCGGCGCTTTCCGCGCCCCGGTGAACGTCACCGGCCTCGAGGACCCGCAGGTCCGCGAAAAATTCGACGACCTCACCTACGCCGAGGTCACCGAGCAGATCGCCATGCTCGACGGCGCCACCGCCCCGCTCGACCTCGCCGCCGTCCACGCCGGCAAGCAGACGCCCTGCTTCTTCGGTTCCGCGGTGAACAACTTCGGCGTGCAACTCCTGCTCGAGGGCTTCCTGCAAAAATCGATTCCGCCGACCCCGCGCCGGTCCATCTCCGTCTCCACTCCCGGAGCGCCGGCCCCGACCGAGGCGCGCGAGCTGCCGATCAGCCACCCGAAGTTCTCCGGCTTCGTCTTCAAGATCCAGGCCAACATGGATCCGAAGCATCGCGACCGCATCGCCTTCATCCGCGTCTGCTCCGGCAAGTTCGAGCGCGACATGGTCGTCACCCACCAGCGCACCGGCAAGCAGGTGCGGCTCTCCTCCGCCCACCGCCTCTTCGGACAAGAACGCGAGACGGTCGACGTGGCCTGGCCGGGCGACGTCATCGGACTCGTCGGCCACGACGCCTTCGGCATCGGCGACACGCTCACCGAGGACCGCTCCATCGCCTTCGACGAGATCCCGCGCTTCCCGAGCGAGGTCTTCGCCTACATCTTCAATCCCACCTCCTCCGACGCGAAAAAGTATCGCGCCGGATTGGAGCAGCTCCTCCAGGAAGGCGTCGTGCAGTCTTTCCAGCCGCGCAACGCCCCGCCGGGCGCCACGCTGCTCGCGGCCGTCGGCCCGCTCCAGTTCGAGGTCGTGCAGGCGCGCCTGAAGTCGGAATACAACGCCGAGTCCAAGCTCGAGCCCGCCCCGTGGACCCAGCTGCGCTGGCTTTCGCCCCACCCCGCGCTCGAGAATCCGCAGAGCCTCGTCGTCGCCAGCGGCGTGACCTTCGGCGCCGACAAATTCGGCAATCCGATCGTCCTCTTTCCGAACGACTGGACCCGCGATTACTTCGTCGAAAAGAACCCCGAACTCAAACTACACGAAATGCCGATCGAGCAGACCGGCGACCAAGGATGACGTCGTCGCGCGCACCGCGCCGGTCCGCCTCCTCGGTCTCCCCTCCGCCCCGTTCGCGATCGCGAACGGAAGTCGCATGAAAACTCAACCGGGCGACGACAGACCCGTCTTCGGGCGGCACAAGATCGCCGCTTTTCGCAACGCATCCGCCGCATGAAACCGAACCGCCTCCGCCTCCTAGGCCAGACCCTTCTCGCGATTCTCATCGGCGCGGGCGCCGGGGCCTTTTTCGCGCGTCGCGGCGCCTCCCCCAAGGAGCCGCCGCCCGCGGCCACCGCAAAGCCCGCCTCGGTCGCCGACACGACGACGCACGCCCGATCGGATGCCACCCAAGTCCCCGCCGCGGATGCGACCGCTCCGTCGCCGGCCGATCCGTCGGCGTCGCCCCCCGCGGCCGCCCTGCTCTCCGGCGAAGCCGCCATCCAGACGATCGACGAACTCACCGTCACCTACGACGCCGCGTCGGTCCCGGCACTGGCGCGCTACCTCAGGCACGCCGACGCCGACATTCGCGCCGCCGCCCGCGACGGCTTGATCAATCTCGGGGAGCGCGCCGCGATCCCCTTCCTCGAGGACGCGGCCAAAACCGCCTCCGCGGACGAGGCGAAAGCGCTTCGCGAGGCTGCCGAGTTTCTTGCTTTGCCCACCTGGACCGAACACCGCGCGGCACGGAAAAAGGCCAAGGCCGCGGGCGCGCCCTAGACGGGGCGACGCCGGTCCGGAATCGCCGCCCCGCCCCCACCCCCGGCGAGCGTCCCGCGTCCGGACGCCCCGGTCAGGTCAGACGTAGAGATAGACGTAGATCGCGAAGGCCACGGCGACCAAGCCCGCGCCCGCGGCCACGCCCCAGAGAAGGTTTCGCTTGCGGGCCGCCAGCGCGAAAGTCGCGACGATCACCGCCGCCTGCGCCGCGAGCATCCCGAAAAAGAACCGTTGGCTGCGCAGATGATGGCGCTCCGCCTGCGCGTTCGCCTTGGCCACCTGAAGCTCATACAGGCGCGCGACGTCGGCGGTAAGTTTCGCCTCCTCGTCGTAGCGGGCCGCGTTGAAGGCCAGACGCCGCGCCGCCGGCGCCTGCTCGAGCTCGGACATCTTGGGCGCGGTGAGCGAATCATACCGCGAAGCGCGCGCCTTCGCCTCCTTCAGCGCGTCGGACACGTTTTTGTCCGCGATTTTGAGCAGGATCGGATTGAGCGTCTCCTGGGCTGCCTCGGCCCGGATCGCGTCCAGCACCGATTTCACGTCCTCGGGCAGGGACGCCGCGGCCGGAGGCGGCGGGACGTCCTCGCGGGCGCCGGTCGCGCCCAAAACCTCGAGCGTGTTGCGCTGCATCTCGCCGCGCAGGCGCTTGGCTTGGAAAAAAGCCCACTGGTCCCCCGCGCGCGACTGGAGCTGGGCTCCGTAGGCGCGTTGATACTGCGCCTTGGTCATCTCGCTCGAAGCCAGTCCGGCCAGCAGGGTGGCGATCACGGTCATCACCACCGGGGTGGCGGCGAGCGCCCGCCCCATCAGGGTCTGCGGAAGATCGGCTTGGGCTTTGAGTGCCTCGAGAGGGAGCGGTTTGGCCATGGCGGCCACTTCACGTGGCGGTCCGGGCGAAGGCAACCGCAAGCGCCGTCGCCCGGGAGCGAACGCGACTCAGCGCTTGGCGCGCGCGGCATCCAACTGGGCGCGCTTGTCGCGCAACAGAAGGCGCAATCGCGCCGCCTCGGCGCGATCCCGCGGCTCGGTCCCGAGCTCCGCGCGACGCAGATCCTGCTCGAAAATCTCGATCTCTCGCGTAAGCCGCGCCACCGGGTCCGTGGGCGATTTGACCAAGGCGAATCCGGAAGACGAGGACTCCGCGGCGGAAGCGGCGGCCTGCCGCTCCATCGTGGCCTTGGCCGCCGACGCCGCGCTCGCCGCGACCTCGGCCTCCCGTTTCGCCCGGGCCTCCGACTCTTCCCGGGCAAGCTCCTTCAGGTGCCGCGCCGTCTCCGCCCGCTCTTTGTCCGCGTTCGCCATCCGCTCGCGTTTCTCGCGCCCGGCCTTCGCCTCCTCCGCCCGCAACGCCGCCGCCCGCGCGGCCTCTTCCGCCGCCAAGACCTGCTCGGCCCGCCGGCGTTTCGCCTCAGCCTGGCGCCCGGCCTCCTCCGCGGCGGCCTGATCGCGGGCGAGTTGTTCGGCGTCTTTGCGCGCCCGCTCCTTTCGCTCGGCGAGCAGGCGCGCCCGCTCCGTGGCGTTCTGTTTGCCGCGCTGTTCCGACTCCGCCGCCACGGAGGCGGCGTCGAGTCGCCTGATCTGGGTCACCCGACCCGCGGCGACGGTCACCTCCAGATCCGGCCATCGATAAAGCGTTTTGTCCCCCGTCACGATTCGCCCGAGCGGGCGGCCCAACTCGGCCGGAGGCTCCTGCCATTCGTCGCCGATCTCGAGGGCGAACGAGTTGAGCGAAAAGATCAAAACCGGGGCGAGGTGACGCGCGAAACGGAGCCGGATACGCATTTCCGCAAGCTGACGGCGAAAACCGACGCCGGCAAGCCGCCCTTGCGCGAAAGCGTCGCGCGACGCGTTCAAAAGCCCGGCACCGTCAGGCTCTTGCCGTTGTCCTTCCTGCCGAGCTGGAGCAGGAAGGGCGCCGCGGCCTTGGCCCAAACCCCGGGCTTCGGATAATCCGCGGCGACGTCTCCGCAGCACTGGCGCAACATGGAGGTGTCGATCATCCCCGGGCTCAACGGCACCGCCGCCAAGGGCGCGGGCAACTCCTCGGCGAGCGCTTTCGTGAGGCCTTCCACGCCCCACTTGCTGGCGCAATAGGGCGCGAACCCGCCCGACACGGAACGTCCCCATCCGGAAGAAAGGTTCACGATCACGCCCGAGCCGCGCTCGATCATCGCCGGCGCGAAACCCTGCACCACGTGGACGACGCCGGCGAGGTTGACCTGGAAAAGTTTCGAGACCTTCGCGGCGTCCTGCTTCCAGAGCGGCGCCGGATCGTTGAGCAGGCCGGCGTTGTTGATCACCAGATCGGGCGCGCCGTGCTGCGTCAGCATCCGTTCCGCCCACAGCTCGACCTTCTTCGCCTCCGACACGTCGAGCACGTCGAAGCTGCTCGGCGCGGGAAGGGAGAAACGCAGATCGAGAATGGACTCGGGATCGCGCCCGCAGCCGATGACGGTGTGTCCGAGCGAGATGAACTCGTCGACGAGCGCGCGACCGAGGCCCTTGGTGCAACCGGTGAGAACGATCTTCATGGTCGCAGCAAAAACGGGAGCGCGCATCGCGCAACCACGCCGATCAACGGACCGGATGGTTCACGCAACCCGACGCGCCTGCTCCAGGCCCTCGAGGGCCTCCAGCGTCTCGTTCTTGATTCGTTGCACGACGTCCTGATCCAGACCGAACGCAGCCGGCAGTTCCTCCGGAAAGGCGGACTCGTCCGCGGTCAGGCCGAGCCCGGCAAGGCGCACGATGCGGTCGGTCAATGCCATCACGAAAGCCAGCGGCTCCATGTCGCCGCGCCGCTCCTCCCCCTGCCCGACCGCGGCGACTATCTCCGCGGGAAAGTCCCAGGCGGCCAACAGGATCGCCGCCACCTCATGATGGGTGACACCAAAGGCGCGGAGCTCCCAATCCACGGCGCGGGCCGCTCCGGATGTGGAGAAGGACTGGGAGGGCGCCAGACGCGCGGCGCCTATCGCGTCGAGGAGGATTTGCCCGATCCTCCGCAATAGACCGCCGGTGTAGGCGGCGCGGGCGTCCAAGCCGGCGGTTCGCGCGACCCGCTCGGCAACCAGCGCTCCGTAAAGACTACGCCGCCGGAACGCCTCCGCCGCGAAACCGTAGCAACGAAATCCTCCGCGGCCGAGACTGGAGGCCGAGGCCACCCCGACCAGGCGATAGACCTCGCCGAATCCCACCCGGGTGAGCGCCTCCTCGATGGAGCCCACGGCCTCCCCGCCATAGGCCGGGCTGTTGGCCATGCGAATCACATGCGCCGTGAGGATCGGATCACGCTTCAAAAGATCCGTGATAGCCCAGATCCCGGCGTCGCGATCCAAAAGCAGCCGATACAGACGAGCCATGATCTGCGGCGCGGCGGGCAACGCGAGCGACGCAGTAATGATCGACTCCCGATCCAGAACAGCAGGGATGCTCATCACCCCCTGCTAATCGACTGCGAAACGAAAAACTTTAGCGCCGGCCCGATCAACGGCTCTGGAGACTGAATTTGTTCAGCCCCGCCTTGCGACAGGCATCCATCACGAACGCCAGCGTCTTCAGCTCCGTGGTCTCGTCCGCGCGGATCAGCACGGGAACGTCGCGGCTCACGTCGCGCACCTGCGCGAGCAGGCCTTCCAGCTCCTCTCGCGCGATCACGCGGGGAGCCGTCTTGTCGGTCGAGAAACTGAGTTCGTTGTTTTTCCCGATCCCGAGGATCACGGTCCCCTCGAAGGCGTTTTGGCCCGCCGTCTCGACACGAGGAAGCGTGATATTGAGCGTTCCGGGCGAGCGGAACTGCATCGTCACGAACGTGAAGAAAACAAGCATCACAAGCACGTCGATCAGCGGCACGAGGTTAAGCTCGGGCCGGCGGCGACGGCGGGGACGAAGACCGTTCATGGGGCGGGCGCGCGATGCGGTTCAACCGGCCTTGGGTTTCTCCGCCAGCAGACGCGCGAGCAGCACGTCGAGCTGGGCGGCGAGCTTGTCGACCCGACGTTGCAAGACGCCGCCGCCGATAAGCGCCGGCACGGCGATGCAAAGCCCGATGACCGTCGCCGAAAGGGCGAGCGACACGCCGCTGGTGAACTTGACCGGGTCCGGCAGGCCGGTCTGGCCGCTGATGCTCGAGAAGACGCGAATCAAGGACCACACCGTGCCGGTCAGGCCGATCAGCGGCGCGCCGGCGTAGATGACATCGAGATAAGGAAGACCGCGCTCCATGCGCGAAACCTCCAGGCGCGCGAAGGCGCGAACGCCCTCCGCGTCGCCGGGATGCGTCTGCGCGAAACGAACGATGCGACCGAGCACCGAGTGCTCCCCGCCGCTGATCGGCTGGCCCGCCACGATGGCGTCCGCGAGATCGTCCGGGATGATCGCCGAACGACGCAGGGCCCATCCGCGTTCGCAAAGGATGAACACGAGCACGAGCGAGCAAAGCGCGAGAGGATAGACGAGAATATCGGCGCCCTTGAGGAGGTCGATGACGGCGAGAGTCGGCATGGAAAATTGGTGGCGAAGGGGACGCCGTAAAAAGCGTGTGTGTCGCGGGAATGAAACGAGGTTCGGTTTCGAGCGCCGCGTCAACAGGGCCCGATGCCGGATCAGCCGGCGGGAGCAGGCGGGTTGGCCGGGCGCGCGTAGTGGTTCTCCAAGACTTCGAGGTGGCCTTTGACGATTTTGGCCACGACGGGGCCGGGCAGGCTCGCCTTGTGCAACTCGAAGATGGCGACCAGCAGGGCCAGCTCGATATCGACGGTGCGAGGCGTGGTCGCCTTCATGGCGCGCATGATTTCAAGCGCCTTCCCCTCGGCGCGTTTGTAGTCTTGGAAGTTCTGGTCTGTGGCGGCGGACATGGCGCCAAAAGGCGAGCACGCCGCTTCGCGTCAAGCAGGCCTTCTCGAAGGCAAATGCATCGGGTGGCACGCTCACATTTTGGAACCGGTAGGCGACGGGCACGCCTCCGACGCGCCGAGCCGCCCGGCTCGGCCCAAGGTTCACGGCAGGCTGACGCGCAAACGGAGGAATTTCCGAACTTCTCCCGCACGCATCGGCACGGTGGCCCGGCGTGCTTCGTAAGGGCCGAAATCCGTGATCAACACATCGCTGACGCCCTCCGCGGACCAAGTGGCGTCGCTCCCCGGATCTGTCGCCCACTCCACCGCGCCACCCACGCCGTCGACCGCCTTGCCGCGACGGTAATCCATAAGCAGGTCGCCTCCGTCGAAACTGATTCGCGGCGCGAGGCCGTCCGCCGCCGAGGGGTTCAGCCCTTGGTAATATTCGATCAGATTCGGCACGCCATCGCCGTCGGGGTCGCCGGCCGCGGACGGATCCGCCAGGCCGGCCGCCCATTCCGCGAAGCTCGGAGCCGTGACCGTGAGGGTGCCCGGCACGTAGGAGATGCTGTAGTTGGCGGCGGCAAAGGTGCCGCCGGACGCCCCGGAAGGCACGATCACGTAGGAGCCGACGGCGGCGTAAGACTCGGCGCCGCCGACGGCGGTGAGCACGACCGCGCCGATGGTCTGACCGGTCACGAGCCCCGACGAACCGAACGCGGAAGCGCCCGCGCTGAAGGCGTCGCCAAACGCCTTCGTCCGGTCCTGGGCCGTGATCGTGAGCGGTCGCAAGCCCACCGTGCCGGGCGCCACCGGCACGGTCACCGAGGCCGCGCCGGCGCTCGAGCACGTAACGACGCCGACATAGCTTCCCGCCGGAGCGGTGGCCGCCAGGCGCACATAAATCGTCGTGGACGCCACCGTTCCGGCCGCGCCCACCGTCTGCGTGGCGGCGTAGCCGGACGCGCCACCGGCGGTCTGCGAAACCTCGAAGCCCGTCGGCGGCGTCACCAAGATGCCCTCGGCAAGATTCGCGCCCGACACGCTGAAGCGGGCCGGCGTCGGCGAAGCGGTGCCGTAAGTCGTGTCCACGGCGGCGAGCGTGCCGCTGGTCGTGAGCGTCGGAGTGGCGGCCGCGACGGTAGCGACGAGCACATCGTCGATAAACGCCCGTTTCGCCGTGGTGGCGAGGGTGACCGTGGAGTTGGCCGCCCCGCCGGTGAAGTTCAGCGTCTTGGTGACGTAGCCGTCGGAAAGCGTGTTGGTGTAGGAGACCGTCTGCGCCGGCAGCCCGGTGGCGGTGACCGTTATGTTACCCTCCACGGTGGTCCACCCCTTGACCTTGAAGCTGACGGTAAACGCCCCGCCGGCGCCGCCGAGATCGAGGGTCTTGCTGGTCATGGACCCCGCGGTCGAGCTGTTGCCCAGTTTCACCGCGCCCCCCGCCGAATAAAACAGGGAACAGGTCGGAAAATTGGGAGCGAACGTGGTCAAGGAGGTGCCGCTCGGCCCGCTGTTGGAGGCGTCATTGCCCGTCGTGAGCGTGACGAAGTCTTCGCTCAGCAAAGTCGCGCCCGCGCCGCCGCCGCCCGCGGCGTTGATGGCGAGCGCCAGGGTGGCGGTGCCGGTGCCGGATGCGTTGGTCGCGGAAAGCGTGATGGTCGAGTTGCCCGTCGTCGTCGGCGTGCCGGAAACGAGGCCGCTGGCGGTGTTGACGCTCAGCCCCGCCGGCAGACCGCTGGCGCCGAAGGAGGTCGGACTGTTGGTGGCCGCGATTTGATAGCTAAAGGCCTGTCCGACCACGCCGCTCGCGGCGGAGGCGCTGTAGATCGCCGGAACCGCCGGCGCCGTGCTCGTCGGAATCAAAAAGTCCCTCACCACCGCCATGTGCTGCATGTTGGTCGCGGCGCTGTCGCCCGCCAGCACGGGAGAGGGCAAGGGCGTGAAGACCCGGCTGTCGAACACGAGCCCGTTCGCGAAGCTGTTCGATCCGAGGACGACCGGGGTTTTCAAGGCGTTCAGATCCGTGTCCGCGAGCACCCAGTCGTAGGGGGAGTTGCGTCCGCTGTTGGTGTTGCCGTTGCCCGACTGATCGACCGGGAAAGGGCCGCCGGTCACGAAGTAGGAGGAAAGCGTGCCAAGACACGCCTCGGTGCGGCTGTCGGTGTTGAAGTCGCCGCCGAGCGCCACGTAGTCGGAGGCCGGCACGCCCTGGGCCACGATATAGTTGAGAATCTGCGACGCCTCGGCGTTCCGGTTCGAAGAGCCGGTGGTCAGCAGATGCACGCTGATCACCCAGAGATCCTTGTCGCCGGGGATGTCGATACGCGCCCAGACGAAGTCCCGGTTGCTCACGTTGGCGTCGTTCCATTCCCCGGAAGCGAGGATGGGGTAGCGGCTCACGATGCCGTTGGGGATCTGATCCCCGCCCGGCTCCCGCACGTAGGAAAACGTCGTGCCGAAATTCATGTCCACCCAGGCGCGAAAATCCGCCGCCGTGTTGGTCAGGTAGTTGAATTCCTGCACCATCACGATGTCGGGCTTGAGCCCCTGAAGGATCCGGTTGCCGTGTCCCGGATCGTAATTCTGTCCGTTTCCGCTGGTCAGGTTGGCGGCCACGATCCGAACGCGTTCGTCGGCCCGGAGCGCCGTCGCCAGACCGGACAAAAGGACCACGATGCCGAGGCGGCGCAGGAAACGGAGAAAGGGAAGCGGAGTCACGGCGGGATGGGAGGGCGAGGGAGAAACGACGGCTCGAACCGCCGGGAGCAAAACCGGAGCCCGGCGCCGATGCAATAAACGCGCCTGGGCTTTTCCGCGGATGAACGTGACATTCCGGCGTCGCGGCGTCCCTCGGAAAGCAAAAGACCCCGTTCGCCGAGCGAACGGGGCCTTTGAAAACCAGCCGGAGAATCGGCGGGCTCAGGCGGCGGGAGCCAGGTAGGGCAGCTTGGCGGCGGTGGCGAGGACCTGCGGCTTGCCGTCGAGCAGCTCGCCGATGGCGTCCCAGCGGCCGTTGACGAGGGCGTCGCGGGCGCTGTCGCGCTGCGTGACCTTGATCGAGTCGGCGCCGAAGCGGACTTCCTGCTTCTCGACGTCGACGACGACCTCGAGAGCAGGATTCTCCTCGATCGCGGCGGCGACCTTGGCGATGTCCTCGCGGGAGGCGTTCACGCAGGGGATGCCGAGCGTGGTGGAGTTGCCGAAGAAGATCTCGGCGAAGTTCTCGGCGACGACGGCGCGGAAACCGGCCTTGTGGATCGCCTGCGGGGCGTGCTCGCGGGAGGAGCCGCAGCCGAAATTGGCGCCGGAGAGGAGGATCTTGGCGCCCTTGTGCTCGGGCTTGTCGATCGGATGTCCGGTGGGCTTTCCCTCCGGCGTGTGACGCACGTCGAAGAAGAGGAATTCGCCGAGACCGTCGAAGGTGACGCACTTCATGAAGCGCGCCGGGATGATGCGATCGGTGTCGATGTCGTTGCCGGGGACGAAGACGGCCTTGCCGGAGACTTGGGTGATTTTTTCGAGAGCCATAAAACTTTAGATGTAGGAATTTTAACCACGAAAACCACGAATCACACGAAAAGCAGAAGGATCGGTTTCGTGTCTTTCGTGTGTTTCGTGGTTACGTCGGTTTGAAGATTTTGTGGATTAGTTGACCGCGAAGACTTCGCGGGCGTCGGCGACCGTGCCGGTGACGGCGGCGGCGGCGACCATGACGGGGCTCATCAGCACGGTGCGACCGGTGACGGAACCCTGGCGTCCCTTGAAGTTGCGGTTCGAGGACGAGGCGCAGAGCTCGTCGCCGATCAGCTTGTCGGGGTTCATCGCGAGGCACATCGAGCAGCCGGCGGCGCGCCACTCGAAGCCCGCCTCGGCGAGGATCTTGTCGAGGCCGAGCTTCTCGCACTGGAGCGCGACGATCTGCGAACCGGGGACCGCGATGGCGCGGACGCCCGGGGCGACCTTCTTGCCCTTGATGAACTTGGCGACCTCCTGGAAATCCGAGAGGCGTCCGTTGGTGCAGGAGCCGAGGAAGGCAACGTTGATCTTCGTGCCCTTGATCGGGGCGCCGGCGGGGAGCTTCATGTAGGCGAGCGCCTCCTCGATGCCGGCCTTCTCGTCGGCGGAGGTCGCCTTGGCGGGATCGGGGATGTTCTCGTTGATGGAGACGCCCTGGCCGGGATTGATGCCCCAGGTGACGGTCGGCGCGATGTCGGCGGCGTCGATCTTCATGACGTCGTCGTAACGGCAGCCGGCGTCGGAAGCGTAGGACTTCCAGCGGGCGACGGCCTCGTCCCACGCGGCGCCCTGCGGCGAGTAGGGACGGCCCTTCAGGTAGGCGAAGGTGGTCTCGTCGGGGTTGACGTAACCGACGCGCGCGCCGCCCTCGATGGACATGTTGCAGACGGTCATGCGCTCTTCCATCGTGAAGGCGTCGAAGGTGGAGCCGGCATACTCGTAGGCGTAGCCGGTGCCGCCGTTCACACCGGTGAGGCGGATGATGTGGAGGATGACGTCCTTGGCGTAGACGCCGGGGCGCAGCTTGCCGTTGACCTCGATGCGGCGGACCTTGAGCGGGGCGAGCGCCATCGTCTGGGTGGCGAGCACGTCGCGCACCTGGCTCGTGCCGATGCCGAAGGCGATCGCGCCGAAAGCGCCATGGGTGGAGGTGTGGGAGTCGCCGCAGGCGATGGTCGTGCCGGGCTGGGTGATGCCCTGCTCGGGACCGACGATGTGGACGATGCCCTGCTTGCCGGTCGCGCGGTCGAAGAAGGTGACGCCGAACTGGGCGCAGTTCTTTCGCAGCTCGTCCATCATGGCCTGCGCGAGGGAGTCCTTGTAGGGCTCGACGAGCTCGTTGGTCGGGACAATGTGGTCGACCGTCGCGAAGGTGCGGTGCGGCATGAGGACCTTGAGGCCGAGGTCGCGCAGCATGCCGAAGGCCTGGGGCGAGGTGACCTCGTGGATAAGGTGCGTGCCGATTAGGAGCTGGGTCTGGCCGTTGGCCAGCTTGCGCACGGAATGCGCTTCCCAGACTTTTTCGAAGAGCGATTTGGGTTGGGCGGACATGGTCTATGGGTCGTTGGTCGAGGGTCGATGAACAGGGACGGGCGCCAGGGAGCGCTCGTGAAAGAAGAGCCTATCATAACAGGCGGTTGCATAACCGGGAATGACTTGTTTTGGTTCCTGTGATGCCTCGCGAGTATCAATTCCCCTTTGAACTTCGCCACCTCGTCTACTTCCGCGAGGTCGCGAGGACCCTGCATTTTCGCCGGGCGGCGGAGTCGCTGGCCGTCGCGCAACCGGCGCTGAGCCGGCAGATCGCACAACTGGAGGAGGCGCTTGGCGTGGAACTCTTCGTCCGTTCGCGGCGCAAGGTCGAACTGAGCGCCGCCGGGCGAACGCTTCTGGATCGAGTGGAACCGCTTTTGCGCGGGCTCGCCGTGGTGCCGGACGAGTTGCGCGCCATGACCGAGGGCCAGACCGGGCAGGTGAAAGTGGGTTTCACGGGCTTGGCGATGGCCACCGTGCTACCTGGCATTCTGCGCGAGTTCCATCGTCGATTCCCCCGGATACGGCTCGAGCTCAACGAATCGCCGACCTCCTCCCAACTCGTCGCCCTCGCCGCGGGAGAAATCGCGTGCGGCTTTTTTCATCCCGACGCCACCACGCCCGGCCTGCGCACCCGGGAATTGTTGCGCGAAAAAAACGGTGTGCTCCTGCCGGCGGACCACGCCTTGGTCAAACGCCCCGCCCTGCGCCTCAAGGACCTCGCGGACACGCCCTGGGTGCTCTTTCCCCGCGCCCACAATCCCGGCTTCTATGATCGCGTGCTCGCCGCCTTCGCCCGCGCCGGCGTGACACCGCGGATCGCCGAGGAGGTCTGGCCGCGCGCCAACGCGGTGGGGCTCGTGCGCGCCGGACTGGGCGCCACGTTCATGTGTCCGAGCGAAGCAAGTCCCCTCCCCGAGGGCGTCGCCTTTCGTCCGCTCGAAGGACCCGCGCCCGAAAGCCGCCTCGTGGTCGGCTGGCGCGCGGAGGACGCGGACGGCAAGGGCGGAAGCCCCGCGCTGGGCTCGTTTCTCTCCGTCGCGGCGCGCGACTCGGACGCCTGAACCGTCCGGACTTTATTCCACGACCAAACGGCAGTGCTCGCCGCGGAGGGCTCGTCGCCGATCGATCCGGTTCAGGAACGATGTGATCCCACGCAGGGTCGGAAACGACCCTACCCGGTGGCGTCAGGCGCGCAGAACACGGCGCGCGGCCTCGTAGGCCTCGCGGAGTTCGCCGCGATCGGCGTCGGCATAACGCGAAGGAAGAAACCGTTTGTCGGAGCAGGCCAGCACCGCGGCGAGTTCCTGCAACGCGAGCAGGTTCTCGTCGAGCGGATCGATGAAGGTGTCCACCGCCGTCTTCAGGTCCTCCAGCTCGAGCGCCTCGGGCCGGCCGGCGAGAACCGAGCGCTCGCGGGCACGCACGAGAATCGATTCGACGTCGCTGCCGGTGAGCGGCTTCGCGCCCAGCGCCTCGCGCACGTAGGCGAGCAACGGTTCGCCAAGCGTCGCGCCCTGGACCTTGGCGACCACGTCGAAAAGCTGCGCGACCTCGTCCGCGTTTTGCGCCGGAAAAAGCGGCACGCAAAGGCCGAATCGGCCCTGACGTTTCAGGTCGATCGCCATGAGGTCGGGCCGCGAAGTCATCGCGATCCAGAGTTCACGTCCGCGCAGCGAACTGTCGCCAAGATGCGCCGCGAAGGCCGCGAACACCCGGCTCGAAACGCCGCTGTCGCCGTCGGACGAGCGATTGCCGAAGACGGCGTCGGCCTCGTCCACGACCACGATCACCGGACCGAGCGCGCGAATCGTCAGAAGGATGCGCGCCTGCTGGCGCTCCGTCTCCCCCACCCACTTCGAACGAAACTGGCCGAGCTCGAGCACGGGTAGCCCGCACTCGCTCGCGAAGCAGTCGATGAGGAAACTTTTCCCGACGCCCACGCGTCCGGGCACGAGCACGCCGCGTTCGACGACCGAGTGATGACCCTCGCGGATAAGTTTCGCGAGCTCACGCAGACGCGCCTTGGCCGCGACGTGGGTCGCCACGAGATCGAGCGAGCGGCCGGGCTTGGGGTCCTTGAAGGTGACGAGGTCGCCGCAAAACTCCTCGATCAGCCGGCGCTTGCCTTGGCTGACATACGAGGCGGTGACGCGCTCGCCGTTGCGCAGCGCGGTGGCGAGCAACTGCTCGACGCGCAGGAGCGGCAGGCCGGAGCTGCGGCGCGCGAGGTCGTCCACCGAAAGGGCCGAGCCCGTCGCGAGCGTCGCGCCGCCCTCCGCCGAGACGTGCCGGTCGAGCCAGCCCGAGGCAAGGAACGCGGCGCGCTCCTCGAGCTTGGGCAGGTCGATGCGCACACGGGCGACGTGCGGATTTTGCAGGAGGTCCGGATGCAGCTCCGAAATCGTCTCGGTGACAAGGATCACGCCCACGTCGCCGCGATGCAGCTCAGGCGAGGCGGCCCAGGAAAGCAGCGTGACCAACGCGACGCGTTCGTCGTAGCTCGCCTGCACATCGGCCGCCTCGGGGACGAGTTTCTCGGGAAAATGGATCAGCAAAGTGACGCCGCGTCGGTCGCCCGTCTCCTCGGCCATGCGCAAAAAAAAGCGCCGCAAAACCGGCAGCAAAAGCGGGAAGGCGCGCGGCGGGCCGGCCTGGTGAAAATTCGTGCCTTCGACCTCGTCGTAGATGCGCAGCCACTCGAAAAACGCGGTCTGCATCGCGGCCGTCGCGAAGGTGAGGCCCGCGCCGAGGTCGTAGTGCATCACCTGCGCCCGGGCGGGGAAAAGACGGCGCTGGAGAAAGGCGCCCAGCGAGGCGTAACCCGCCGCGGCGGGGGCGGCGGCGGTCGAAGACGCACCCAGCGGAAACAGGTCGTGGATGTTGCCATGAAGGACGAAGAGGCTGTGCGCGCCGCTGTTCCAAAGGCGCGCCAGCTCGGAGGCCCAGCCGGGAAGATTCGAACGCGATGGCGAAACGCTGACGGATGGTTGGACGGGCGCGGTCATGGGAAAACGCTTTGCGCGAGCGCGTCGCGACAAGCTCAGGTTTTTTCGGCGCCGGCCGGGGCGCGCGCAGGGGCCACTGCGGACTTGGCCAACATCGTTCCCGCGGGCACGGCGGGGAGCTGGGCGGTGAGATCCTTGAACTCGGCGAGGTCGGAGAGCCAGCGGTTCGTCTCCGCGAGGTGCTCGATGCTGAGGTCGATGCGCGCGCCGAGGGCTTCGGCGTTTTTGTGCGCCACGGCGTCGGCGCGGATCAGCTTGGCCTGCTCGACGAGGCGCTCCTGCTCCGATCGCGCGAGCTCGTGGTTGGCGCGGGCCTGGGCGACGCGCGCCTGGCGCTGGTGCAGCGCCTCCAGGCGCTCCCGACGGGAGGCGAGAAGCTTTTTGCGGGTGTCCCGGGCGGGATCGGCCTTCGCGCTCGATGAGGGCTCGGCGGCCAGCTCGGCCTCGAGGGCGGCGACCTCCTCCTCGGCGCTCTTCGCGTTGGCGACGAGTTGATCGCGACGCTCGGTCTCGAGGTAGGCCTCGAGCGACTGCTCGATCGTAAGCAGGCGAAGGTAGGTCCAGAGCAGCTCGTCGAGCTTGCGCAGACGGGTCTCGATCGAAAGCGCGAGGTCGCCCTCGCCTGCTTCGGCGCTCGCGGCCGAGATCTCCTCGCACACGCCTTGAAGCGATTGATAACGGCGGCGGCGTTCCGACGAGAGGCCACCGAGAAGCTGCTCGCGCTGGATGGCGAACTCGGCGGCGCGCCGCGCCGCCTCGTCCTGCTCCACGAGGTTCAGGCGGGCGTCGACCCGGCGGCGAAACCAACCGCTGTCGGGCACGTAGACATGGACGAGGGCGTAGACCACGCCGCCGACGAGCAGTCCGAGCGGCTCGCCGCTGGCGAAGCCAAACCCGAGGGTGCCGAGCGCCAGCCAGAGGTGCTCGGCGCTGCGCCAGAAAAGGCGGCGGTAGGCAGGCGGGGACGCGGAGGGATCAGTCATGCGCTACCTGAGGACGTGGTCGCGATCATCGGCGGATTTCTCCAACCGTGGCTCACTCGACGGTGAACCACTGGACCTCGACGCGACGGTTGAACTCGGCCTCTTTGCCGGCCGGCTCCTCCCAGCCGCGGCCGATGGTCTCGAGGCGGGCGGGCTCGACCTTGAGGCGCTCGATCAGCACGCGGCGGATCTCGTTGGCGCGGTTCTTGGAGAGCTCCATGGCCTTGAGCGCCATCTGGCGCACAAAGCCTTCGCCGCCCTGCTCGCGGAATTTGTCGATGAGGGCGTTGTCGACGTGGCCGCGGAGGAGGATGGTCGACCCGGGGCTGACCTGCAGCAGGCGGCGGATGGACTCGAGATTGCTCATGTTCTCCATGTTGCTCATCTGGAGCGCCGAGGAATTGGGCTCGAAGAGGAAGCGGATGTCCTTGGTGAGGAGCGGATCGCCCTCGATGGCGCCGCCGCCCGAGCTGCGGATCGGGGCGATGGCGACGCGCTGCTCGGCATAGGCGCCGGCGGTTTGAAGCGCCTGGAGGTGGGAGGCGTCCATGTATTTGTCGGCATCGGTCGGCTGGTCGATCAGCGAGCCGTAGGCGAGCATGGCGGAGGAAAAGATGCCGCTGAAACTGCCGGCGGAATCGATGGTGCCTGAGTAGAAGGCGAGGTTCTCGGGAAGGTTGGACAGGTGCACCTTGGTCAACTCCTCGCGGGCCTGGTCGCGGCTCCACTTGAAGGCCTTGGCGACGGTGTCGAGCTGGGCGGCAGGCTGGTCGCGCACGAGACGGTTGCCCTCGAGCACGCCGTCGACGAGGCCGGCGACGATCTTCGGGTTGGCGGCGGCGAAGCCCTTGTTCACGACGAGAATGTCCGCGACGATGAGCAGGTTTTTGTTGGTCGTGAGGAGCTGGGCCTTGCCGGCGCTCGCCTCGACGACCTCGGTGGTTTTCGGCGCCCAGGTCACGCAGCCCGCGAGCTGCGAGCCGCCGGCCTGGAGATCCTTGAGGAAGAGGTCGCCGGCGGCGAAGGCGTCGGCGGCGAAGAGCAGATTGACCTTGTCGGGCGCGGGCGCGTCGCCGGGGGACGCGAGCAGATTCACGCCGATGCCCGCCTCCTGCGTGAGGTAGCGGATGAAAAAGTCGGCCTCGGTGAACTGCGCGGTGACGAGGGTCTTGCCGCGAAGATCGTTGATGCGGCGGATCTCCTTGCGCACGACGAGCCCGTCGGCGCCGCGGGAGAAGCCGATCTGCACCGGCGCGGTGATGGCGAAATTGCGACAATGCGCGGTGATGACGTCGACCGTGGTGGCGGAGACGCCGATGCGGCCGGCGTTGAGCGCGGGCCAGCTCTCCTCCTCGCTCAGCTTGATCCGGACCTTGAAGCCGTGCTTGCGAAAGAACACGGAGTTCTCCGAGGGCTCGAGGCCTCCGTTGGCGGCGACGATGCCGGCGTAGCCCGCGTATTCACTGAGCTCGATGTCGACCACGTTGTCCTTCGGAACGTAGGCGGCGGGCGGAGGAAGGATCGGGCAGGCTGTGAGCGGGGCGACGAACTCGGCGTCGTCGATCTTGCTCGCGGAAGCGGCGGAGCCGGATGCGGAGCCGGAGCCCGACGAGGCGGACGAGCCGGCGGACGCGGCGGGCGCCGTCGCGGAAGCCAGCGCCGCGGGGGCGAGGCGGTTCCACCATTTGTGGGCGCCGAAGGCGGCGAATCCGAGAATCAAGAGCGTGACGACAAACTTTCCACGAGCGGTCATGGCGAAGGGAGGAAGCGGAGTTGCGGACGGGGGTTGAAGAAGGACGAAACGCGCGGAGGCGGAATCAGCTTTCGCCGATCTTCTGGCGCTGCGGAGCCGGGGCGGTGACCTCGCCGGCGGCGGGCTGGGTCATGCCCATCTTCTTTTGGTATTCTTTGAAGAGCAGGGCGCCGCGCGCCTTCTTGAGCTCCTGCTGGCGCTGGATGGAGGAGCCCATCTCCTTCGCCAGATCGAGCGTGGCGCGCATCTGGCCCTCGCCGCCGGCGGCGGCCTGGCGGAGTTGTTGCATGGACTGGCCCATCTCGTCGCCCATCATGCCTTGGAGCTCTCCGATGGAGCCCTTCATCAGGCCGGCGAGCTGCTCGAGGTTGCGGCCGACGGCGACCTTGGCCTTCACCGCCTCGAACTCGCGCTGGAATTTTTGGATCTCGCGCAGGCTGTTCGCGATGATCGTCGTGTTTTGCTGATACAGATCCTCGAGGCTCTTAAGCTGCGCCTGGTTTTCCGCGAGGTCGCCCTCGATGGCCGAGAGCTCCTCGGCGAGGTGGACGCCGTTGGCCTCGTCGTTCGCCGCGGCGGCGGCCTGGAGCAAGGACTGCGTCTCCTCGCGCTGGCGCTCCTGGCGCTTGATCTGATCCTTGAGGAGGGCGATCTGGCCGGCGAGCTGGCCGTTGGCGTAATGGGCCTTGTCGGCCTTGGCCTTGGCGTCGCGGATGCCCCGCTCGACCACGGCTTGGTTGATGGCGTCGGTTTCGGTGGCCTTTTCGGCGGCCAGACCCAGCCAGATAAAGAGACGTTTGATCGCGCGAAACATGTCAGGTGCGGGTTGGGAGTTGGGTGAACCGCGGCCGCGGGACGCAGCCGCAAAAACGCGGCGACAATTGCGACTTTCCCCGCAAAATCGAGCCGCGCTTAGTGGGAACGCGTATTTTTATTCCAAAGCCCGACGCCGAATTCCCGCCGGACAACCCGACGATCAAAGGAAGTAGCCGCGCTGCTTTTCCGAGATGGGCAAACCGGCCTTTTCCATCACCTGCAGCAGGTCTTCCCAGACCATGCGCTTCGACTTGTTGCTGCCGTTTCGCAACAGATAGCTCGGGTGGTAGGTCACCATCAGCGGCTTGCCGGCGAAATCATGCCAACGGCTGCGCGCCGCGCCGAGCGTGGTGAACTTGTCGCCAAGCAGTCCCTGCGCCGCGGTGCCGCCGAGGGCGATCAGCAGATCGGGTTGCACGATCTCGATCGAGGCGCGCAGGAAAGGCAGGCAGAACGCCATCTCCTCGGGCGTCGGCGGACGGTTGCCGATCTGCTCCGCGCCGGGAGGAGTGGGCATCTGCGGGCGCCAGCACATGATGTTGCCGATGTAGACCTGTTCGCGCTTCAGGCCCATGGCGCCGATCATTTTCGTGAGCAATTGGCCGGCGGGCCCGACAAAGGGCTCGCCCTGGACTTCCTCCTCCGCGCCCGGCGCTTCGCCCACGAAAAAAATCTTCGCGTCGAGAGAGCCGACGCCGAGCACCGCCTTTTTACCGGGGCGCACGTTGGCGAGGCACACCGGGTGGTGGGTCGCCTGATCCTTTAGCGAGGCGTAGCGCGCGGCCTTGTCGCCTTCGGGCAAAGTGACGCGCGGAGGCGGGGGCAAGGCGCCGCTCGCGGGCGCGGCGGGGGCGAGCTTGATCACCGGCGCGGACGTGGGAGCCGCGGCGGGCGGCGCGAACTCCTTGCGCACGGCCGGCGCCGGGGAGGAAGCCGACGGAGCGGCGAATGCGCCTCGCGGCGACGAAGCGGCGGAGCCGGCGGGACGGTTGGCCGCGTCCGCGGGGAAAGCACCGCCGGCCGCTTCGGCGCGGGCGGCGACCAAGGCGCGCAGACCGGCGAGCGCCTCCTCGCTCACGGGCACGACCTGCTCGCCCTCGGCTTTCAACCGGGCCAGCTCCTCGGAAATCGCCTGCAGGACGGCGCGCATCGTTCGCTCAAGCCTGAGCGGCGCCAGGCGCGCGGGTCAGCATCAGTTTTTCGACATATTTCCCGAGCAGATCGAACTCGAGATTGACCGGATCGCCCGCGCGTTTCCCCCGAAGGTTCGTCGCCTCGACGGTGTGCGGGATCAGCCAGACGGCGAAGGAGTCGCCGTCGACCTCGGCCACGGTCAGCGAAATACCGTCGATGGCGATGCTGCCCTTGTGGATGAGATATCGGCCTACGCCGGCGGGCGCCTTGACGCGCAGATAACGATCCGCGCCGCGAGGCTCGAATACTTCCACCACGCCGAGTCCGTCGACGTGGCCGGTGACGAAATGGCCGCCCATCTTGCCGCCGAAGCGCAGACTGCGCTCGAGGTTGACCGCGGATCCCGGAGCGATGGCGGAGATGCTGGTGAGGCGGCGCGTCTCCTCCAGGAGATCGAACTCGAGCCCGGCCTCGTCGAACTTGACGACGGTGAGACAGCAGCCGTTGACCGCGATGCTGTCGCCGAGCGCGACGTCCGTCAGGGCGGCCTTGGCCGCGACGCGCAGCTTCCATGCGTCGCCCCCGCGCTCGAAGCGCTCCACTCGTCCCGTTTCCTCGATGATGCCGGTGAACATAAAACACCGCACCATCCGCGGCCGGCGCGGCCGAGGCAAGACCCGGTCGCGCATCGACGCCGCGCGAAACGGACGGCCCCGCCCCACGCTCAGCGGCCGACCCGCAGCCGCCAGAAGCGGGTGCCCGCGGGATTGGCGAGCGTGACCGCGACCGTCTCGATCGATCCCTCGCTGGCGATCACCGTCTCGACCGCGCCGCCCAGGCTTTGCCACGGACCGGAGACCGCGTCCGAGTATTCGATCGCATAGGTCACACGCGCGAGGTCGTGATCGCGTTGTCGCCGGTAGACGAAACGCAAGCCGCCGCCCGCGGCGCCGTTTTGCAGCCCGGGGCTCAAGGCCGGATCGCCCGCCCTCGGGTTTCCGCCCACCGCGAACTCGAGCAAGTTCGGGCGCCCGTCGCCATCGGGGTCGGCGAGATCTCCGGCGAGGGCGGAGTCGTCCAACTCGTCCGGGGAAAAATGCCGCAACCGCCAGGTGAAAAACGTCTCCCGTCCAAGCGGCTGCTCATAAATCGCGTCGGCGAACTCGGGATGGTCGACGAAGGGGTTTCGATTCTGCTGAAACCGCTCGTAGACAATCTGGTTGCGCCTCCGCTCCCACTCCTGCGGCGCGAACTGGCGGTTCCATTGCAGGAGCACGCTTTTGCGTCCCATCTGCGGCGGATTTCCCGTCGTGGAAGAAGGCGGCTCCTCGACGAGCACGAGGTCGGTGGTGTTGGTCTCCGTGCCGTCGTAACGCGTCGCCATGTAGAGCAGGGCGCGCGCGATCCAGCCCTTGTCGACATCGGGCGGCTCCCAGGTGTCCGTCGTGATGCGCGCGAGCGGCGCCGACACGACCGGCGCGAGCGTGCCGCCGACGTCATACCAGCGATTGTTGCGCGAGCTGTTCGCGGAAGGATTCGCGGCCCGCAGATGATGCAGGTCGGAAAAATCCGGCCCGCTGTCGGGCTGGCCCACGCCGCGCGAATCGGGCCAGGTATGCTCGCGATTCCACGAGGCGCCACCGTCCCAGACGCCGCTCCGGGAGTAGCCCGACCAACCGACGGAATACATCAGCAGGATGTTCGTGATCGCGGTCGGATTATCGGCGGGCGGAGGAAACGCCCAGTCGCGGTCCGTCACGGCCAGGTCCTGGCGCAGTTGATCGTAGCTGCGGACGACCTGCCCGCGGATGCGCGCGTTCAAGGCCGCGTCGAGCGCCGCGCCCGTCAGGCCCGACGCCGAGTCGTAGTAGGACGAAGGCGGCGAATAAGCGTCGGCGAACAACAGGGACGAAACGACGGCGCCGGCCGACAGGACGGCCGCGAAAAACAGAGTCGGACGGGGCATCAACCCGCCACCCTACGCTGTGCGCGCGATGCGCCTAGGTGGGCAAACTACGTGCGCGTCCCACCTCGCGCCCCTACGGATCGCGCAAACCACGTGTCCCGAGGAAGCCGGAGCCCCGGCGCCACCCATTGGCATTCGAGGGATCACAGGATCTTTTCAAAACTGCCATGCGGAAACGATCATGAACCTAGCCGGTTCGCGCCCCGATGTAACATTGACCCCCCCCGGCCCGGAACGCTTGGATCACGACTTTTCCCTTTCTCCCATGGCCACGAACTGCACCGACTACGACTTCCTCCAAATCGAGCCTCACTGGCAAAAAGTCTGGGCGGACAGCGCGGCCTTCCGCACCCCCGCCATCGATCCGTCGAAGCCGAAATATTACGTGCTCGACATGTTTCCCTACCCCTCGGGCGCGGGTCTCCACCTCGGCCACTGCGAGAACTACGCCATCACCGACATCCTCGCCCGCTACCAGCGCGCCAAGGGCAAGAACGTCCTCTACCCCATCGGCTGGGACGCCTTCGGCCTGCCGACGGAAAACTACGCGGTGAAAACCGGCCGCCACCCGCGAGAGGTCACGATCGAAAACGTCGCCACTTTCCGCCGCCAGCTCCGCGCCATCGGCGTGTCCTACGACTTCGAGCGCGAGGTCGACACCACCGATCCGCGCTACTTCCGCTGGACGCAGTGGATCTGGCTCCAGCTCTTCAAAAAGGGCCTGGCCTACGTCGAGGAGAAGCCCGTCTGGTGGTGCCCCGCCCTCGGCACCGTGCTGGCCAACGAAGAGGTCATCGACGGCGTATCCGAGGTCGGCAAACACCCCGTCGAACGTCGCCCGCTGCGTCAGTGGGTGCTGCGCATCACCGCCTACGCCGAGCGCCTGCTCTCCGACCTGAAGCTCGTCGACTGGCCCGATTCCACCAAGCGCATGCAGGAGGCCTGGATCGGCCGCAGCGAAGGCGCCGAACTGCTCTTCGCCCTCGAGAACCCCGCCCTCGGCGACCTCAAGGTCTTCACCACACGTCCGGACACCGTCTTCGGCGTGACCTTCATGGTCATCGCGCCCGAGCACCCGCTCGTCGACGCGCTCACCACGCCCGCCCAGCGCGACGCCGTCGCCGCCTACCGCAAACAGGCCTCGGCCAAGAGCGATCTCGAGCGCACCGACCTCGCCAAGGGCGAGAAGACCGGCGTCTGGTCCGGCTCCTTCGCGATCAATCCCGCCAACGGCCAAAAGATCCCCGTCTGGATCGCCGACTACGTCATCATGGGCTACGGCACCGGCGCCATCATGGCCGTGCCCGCGCACGACGACCGCGACCACGCCTTCGCGCTCAAGTTCAACATCCCCGTCATCCAGGTCATCGAGCCCGACCACGCCGAGGGCCGTAATGGAGACGCCACCACGAAGCTCCCCTACACCGGCGACGGACGACTCGTCCACTCCGACGGCTACTCCGGCCTGCCCTGGGAAGAGGCGAAAAAGAAGATCACCGCCGACCTCGCCTCCCGCGGCCGCGGCCAGGCCACGGTCAACTACAAGCTCCGCGACTGGCTCTTCTCCCGTCAGCGTTACTGGGGCGAACCCTTCCCCATCGTCTGGGTGAACGAGGCCGACTACGCCGCCGCCATCGCCCACGCCAGGTCCGTCGGCTCCGCGCTGCCCTTGCCCGTCGAGCCCGTCACCTGCGTGATCGACGGCCAGACGCGTTACGCCCTGCCCGTTCCCGAAGCCTCGCTGCCGCTCCAGCTCCCCGAGGTGAAGAGCTACCAGCCCACCGGCACCGGCGAGAGCCCGCTCGCCGCCATCACCGACTGGGTCGACGTCTGGTATGATGCCGCCACCGGCCACGCCGTGCCCGCCTCGTCAGCCAAGCCCGCCGCCCACTACGTCCTCGCCCGCCGCGAGACCAACACCATGCCGCAGTGGGCCGGGTCCTGCTGGTATTACCTCCGTTACCTTGATCCGAAGAACGCCGCCGACCTCGCCTCTCCCGAGGCCCTGAAGTATTGGGGCGGTCCCGACATCTACGTCGGCGGCGCCGAGCACGCCGTGCTCCACCTCCTCTACGCCCGATTCTGGCACAAGGTCCTCTTCGACATCGGCGCCGTGCCGACGCCCGAGCCCTTCACCAAGCTCTTCCACCAGGGCATAATCCTCGGCGAGGACGGCGAAAAGATGTCCAAGAGCCGCGGCAACGTCGCCAACCCCGACGACATCATCCGTAGCCATGGAACGGATACGCTGCGCCTTTATCTCATGTTCCTCGGCCCGCTCGAGGCGATGAAGCCCTGGAACCCCTCCGGCATCGAGGGCGTGCACCGCTTCCTGCAAAAAGTCTGGCGCGAGTGCGTCGAGCGCGACACCGGCGCGCCGCACCCGAAGATCGTCGACGACGCCTCCGCCACGCCGGCCGATCTCGCCAAGCTCCTCCACGAGACGATCAAGAAGGTCGGCGAGGACATCGAGGGCCTGCGCTACAACACCGCGATCTCCGCGATGATGATCTTCGTAAACGCCTGGCAAAAGGCGGACCGCATCGCCCGCCACGACGCCCTCGCCTTCCTTCAGTTGCTCGCGCCCTTCGCGCCGCACATCGCCGAGGAACTCTGGAGCCGCGTCGGCGGATCCTCCGTCGCCGGCTCCGCCGCACGCGCGCCTTGGCCGGCCTTCGACGCCGCCAAACTCGTCGCCACCGAGCAAAAGGTCGTCGTCCAGATAAACGGCAAAAAGCGAGCCGAACTGCTCCTGGCCGTCGGAACCGGCGAAACCGCGGCCATGACCGCCGCAAAGGCCCATCCAGACATCGTTTCCCACCTCGCTGGAAAAGAGATAAAACGAATTATTTACATCCCGAACAAAATCCTAAATATCGTCATCGCTTAAGGCTACAAATCCAATTAGGGATAAGCCCCCACTTGGCTACGTAGGATTGCTCGCCGCATTCCTTCCCCTTGTATGCATAAGCGTATCCGCTTCCCCTACCTTTATGCACTCCAAGGCCTTCTTTCGCTTTTGCGCCTGCATCGCGCTGTCGGGCGCAGCAGTTTACGCTCAGACCACGCCCTCGAAACGGCGTAATCCGACCAGTAAGTTCTACGTCGCCGAAGTCGAAGGGTTTGCCCAGGTAAACACCGGGGAAAGGATCGAGGACCTCACCGAGAAGTCGGTTTTCGACGCCGAAGGAACGATCGTGGAGACCAAGCCCGATTCGTCCAACTCCCTCGTCATGTCCAATGGCGTCGGGCTGAACTTCGGTCCCGACACCAAGCTCGTGGTGAAGCGCTTCCTGCAGGAACCCTTCCAGCCCAACCGCACCGACCTCGAGTCCGAACCCTCCGTCTCCCAGACCCGCACCCAGCTCACGCGCGGCGCGGTCGGCATCTGCAGCGGCAAGCTCGTCGCCGGAAGCTCGATGATTTACGACACGCCGCACGGCAGCGTGAACATCCTGAGCCAAAACGTGCAAAAGGCCTCGCTGCAAATCAGCGACGAGACCACGACCGTCACGCTCTTCGAAGGCGCGATCACCCTCCGCGGCGACAACATGGCCGGCGGAGAAACACTCCAGGCCGGACAGCAGGCGGTGATCCGCAAGCGCGGCGCCAACCAGCCTCCCGAGATCACCATCGCGTCCATCCCGACCGAACAGAAGGAACATCTCGAAGACATGGTGAACAGCGCCTGCCAGGCCCGCAAAAAGGTGTATTTCGACGTGGCCTCGCGTCTGAACGACGTGGAGGGCGCCACGAGCGAACTCGATCCCGTCGTGATCAATCCCGTAGACCCCACGGAAGTCGGCCCCGCCGTCAGCCCCGCCCGTCCTTGATTTTCAGCCTTTTCCGCGACGTGATGCGACCCATCCAGATCTCACCCGTGACACGTAGCCTGGCCGCATCGCTTCTGGCCGCTTTCGCCGCCCTTCCTGCGCACGCACTTTTCCGATTCAACGACGGCCGCGATCAAGTCTACGTGACCGCCTACGTCGGCGCCGGCTACGACTCGAACGTCTTTACCTCCGCGAAGGGCCAGGACGACCTGATCATCAGCGGCGGAGCCGGGATGGAATACGCCCGCAAAGCCGGTGTCATCGGCGTGAACGGCGCGCTAAAGTGGGATTTCGGCAGCTTCTCCACCTACAGCTCCGAGGATTTTCTCAACCCGTCCGCATCCCTTGAATTTTCCAAGGGGACCGGGCGCACCACCGGCGCCATCCAGCTCAACGCCAGCCGCGAATCCACCCCCGACCCCACCGTAGGTCTGCGAACAGACTCCTGGAACTACGGGGTGAACCTCAACCTTCGCTACCCGGTGATCGACCGCTACTCGATCGCCGGAAACATCGGATGGTCGCGCATCGACTACACCGACGAGGGCGGCCTCTTCTCCGATCTCGACACCTACACGGTCGGCACCGACCTGCTCTACAGCTGGCGCTCCGACCGCGACCTGCTCGCCGGATACCGCTACCGTCAGTCCGACGCGGCGTTCGACTCCTCAAGCCTCGATCACAGCGTCTACGCCGGAGTCGCCGGACGCATCGTGAGCAAATTGAGCGGCAGCGCTCGAGTCGGATGGACCAACCACACAACCCGCTACCCACGCGGCATACCGGACGACAACAGCGACGGCCTTTACGTCTCCCTATCCGGCACATGGCCCGCGAGCCAAAAGGTCAACTACACCTTGGCCCTGTCCCAGGATTTCGGCACCACCTCGAGCAACTTCCAGACGCGCACCTCCAGCGCCGATCTCACGGGGCAATTCTCGCATACCGTGAAATTCTCCACCCGGGCCAACGTCGGCGTCGGCTACACCGAGTTCTTGAGCGGTTTCTCCGAAGACGCCCTCGGGCCCACCCAAGGGTTCCAAGGCCAGGATCGCAACGATCACTACTTTACGGCCGGCGTCGGGGCCAACTACGCGATCAACACCCATCTCTCCGTCGGGGCCAGCTACACCTACTACCGCAACTGGTCCGACCTATCCGACTACGCCTTCGAGCGGCACTCGATCGGCGTCAGCGTGTCCACCCGGTGGTAACCCCCTCTACAGCAACCGCCTTCGCCATGCGAACCCTTGTCACCCGCCTCATCCTCGTGCTTGCGCTCAGCCTGCCCGGGTTGGCCCGGGCCGAGTCCGCGCCGCGCCCCGCCTCCGGCACCACCGCGTCCCCGGCCTACGTCCTGACAAACACCGATCAGATCAACGTCACCATCTTCGGCGAACCCGACCTGTCGAAGATCGCGCGCATCGACTCCCAGGGCCGCATAAACCTGCCGCTCGTGGGCGAAGTCGCCGTGTCGGGTCTCAAGGTCTTTGACGCTCAAACCGCGATCGAAAAAGCTTATCAGGACGGACGCTACCTGCGCGCCCCCCGCGTGACGATCACGGTCGAGGAATACGCCGCGCGCGAGGTCTCCATCCAGGGCCAAGTCCGCACGCCAGGCCGCTATTCGCTGCCCATCGAGGCCAGCATGACGATCGTGGAACTGGTGACCCGCTCCGGAGGATTCACCGACACCGCCAAAGGCACCGCGGTCCGCGTCACCCGCATCCTCCACGACGGCACGAAGAAAAATTTCGAGGTCGACGTCGAAAGCCTGATCAAAGGTCGACGAAGCGCCAACGTTCAGGACAACTCCCTTGTCCTGGAGCCCGGTGACATCGTTTTCGTGCCCGAACGCCTTATCTGAACCGGCCGCCACGAGCACGCCTCCCTCCCACTCTTCCGATGGCCGACGCAGCCCCCCCTCCACCGAACAACACCGCCTCCCGCGCCGTCTCCATCGACGACGATGTCGTCGAGCGTCGCACCTTCCGCGACTATTATGTCATTGTCCGGGAGCGGCTTTGGATCGCCCTGCCTCTCGCCTTGATCGTCGCGATCGGCTTTGCCTATTACAAATCCAGAGCCGTTCCGCTTTATCAGAGCACCGCCTCGATGCGCGTCGAAAAGCCGGAGAAGATCGTCACCAGCCAAGAGATCGTCGAGACCGCCATCACCAGCGATATCGAGCTCAACACCTACCTGCAGGTGATGAACTCGGCCATGCTCCGGGGCAAAGTGATCGGCTCCTTCACCCCCGACGAGACCAAGATCCTCCAAAAGCCCTATCTCGCAGATCTGCCGCCCGGACAGCCGCCCCCGGGCGTGGGCGCCCTCGTCGGCGACGTCACCATCGAGGCGGTGCGAAACAGCTTCCTCGTCAAGATTCACGCCCGGCATCGCAGCGCCGATGCCGCCGCCTTGATCGCCAACCGCTACCGCGATCAATTCATCCTTTATCTCCTCGAAAGCGTCAGCAACCGCAGCGAGGACGCCGTCGCCTACCTGCGCGACCGCGCCGACGAACTTCGCGTCGAAGCCAAGGCGGCCGAGCAAAAGCTGCTCGATTACATGACCCGGAACAACCTGGTCTCTCTCGATAGCAGCGTGAACATCGTCGCGGACCGCCTGAAGAGCGTGAACGCCGCCCTTCAGGAGGCGCGCCTCGAGCGTCTCGCCACCGAGGACCGCTTCAACCAGGTCGACACCTTCCGGAAGGAAAACAAAAACCTGCTCGAACTCTCCTACATCGCGACCCACGGAACCGTGCCCTCCCTTCGCGAGCAGATCGCCGAGCTCGTCCGCACCCAATCCGTCCTTTCGGACCGCTATCTCGAGCGCCACCCGAAGATGATCGACGTCGCCAATTCGATCGCCGTCGCCCAGGCCCAGCTTCAAAAAGCCGTCGAGCTAGCCATCGCCGACCTTCAGGCGACCCTGGCCAAGGCTCGGGAGCGCGAAATCTCGCTCCAACGCGAATACGAGGCGCAGGAGAAGGAGCAGTTCCGCCTCCGCGACATCGGCGTCGAGTTCAAATCCCTCGAGGCCGCCGCCGGCATCGCCAAAAACAACTACGCCGAGCTGCTTAATCGTCTAACCCAGGCGACCAACTCCTCCAGCATCGAGAAAATCCCGGTTCGTCGCCTCGACGACGCCGTGCCCTCCTACGCGCCGTTCACCCCGAACGTGCAGGCGATCACCCGGACCTCGGTCCTCCTCGGAATCGGTGTGTTCTTCGGCATCGCCTTCGGTCTTTCCTTCGTCGACGACCGCATCAAGTCCTCTTGGGACGTCGAAAATTTCATCGGCGTCAACCTGCTCGGCATCATCCCCGATCTCTCCGAGGTCGAGGACAGGGAGAAATACCGGCTCGTCCTCGACAACGAAAACGAGCGGGGCTCCGAGTCCTTCCTCGGCGTCTACAGCGCGGCCAAAATCCATTCCAAACTCGATTTCCCGAAGGCCATCCTCGTCACCTCGACGATCCCCGGCGAAGGCAAGACCCTCGTTTCGTCCAATCTGGCCGGCTGCTTCGCCCGCCACGGCAAGCGCACCCTGATCATCGACTGCGACCTTCGCCGCCCGATGCTTCATCGCCATTTCGAGCAACAGAACGACGCGGGCCTGCTCAAATGGTTCGAGAACGGCGCCCGGCTCGACATTCCCAAGCTCGCTTCGCTGCCCGACCTGGGCGTGATCAACATCGGTGAAAACCTCGATCTTCTTCGCTCCGGCGGACGATCCAAGAGCCCCACCGAATTGCTCGAGAGCCCGGCCTTCACCCAGCTTATCGATCGCCTGAAAAAGGAATACGATCTCGTGATCGTCGACTCGCCTCCGCTCGGCGCGGTCACGGACTCCCTGCTCATCGCGGAGAGCACCGACGAGGTGGTTTACGTCTGCCGCTTCAATCGCGCGCTGCGCAAGCACATCCGCCTCTACATCAAGGCGCTTCGCCAAGGCAAAAACGAGATCCTCGGCGTCGTGCTCAACGGCCTTTCCGCCCGCCGCATCGAGTATTACTCGAACTACCGCTACTACCGTAGCTACAAAAAATACTACGGCACGACGAGCTGAGCCGTCCGGCTCCTCTCGCGGGCGTTTTTTCGTCCGCGGCGCGAACAGCCAAAACAAAGAGGCGGCGCCCCATCGGGCGCCGCCTCTTTGTTTTCACGTCTCGACCGGCCGGCGGCGTGCTCAGTGCAGGGTCACCCCGAGCATTTTGGCGATCTGGTTCACGTCCTTGTCGCCGCGTCCGCTCAGATTGATCAGCAGGATCTCGTCCTTGCGCATCTGCGTCGCGCGTTTCAGGCCCTCGACGATCGCGTGCGTGCTCTCCAGCGCGGGCAGAATCCCCTCGAGACGGGAGACGAGCTGGAAGGTCTCGATCACCTCGTCGTCGCACGCGTAGGCATAACGCACGCGACCGGTGTCGCGGTAGAAGGCGTGCTCCGGTCCGATCGCCGCGTAGTCGAGGCCGGCCGAGACGGAATGCGTCAGCTCGATCTGTCCGTCCGGATTTTGAAGGATGTAGGTTTTGCAGCCCTGCAGGACGCCGAGCTTTCCGCCCTCGAAGCGCGCCGCGTGTTCCCCGCGCTTGATGCCAAGGCCGCCGGCCTCCACGCCGACCAGGCGCACGTTTTCGTCCTTCAGGAAATCGAAGAATACGCCCATCGCGTTGGATCCGCCGCCGACGCAGGCGACCACCTCGTCGGGCAGACGCCCTTCGCGTTCCAGCATCTGCGCGCGGGCTTCGCGACCGATCACGCGGTGAAAATCGCGAACCATCATCGGATACGGGTGCGCGCCGAGCGCGGAACCGAGGATGTAGTGGGTGTCGCGGACATTGGTCACCCAGTCGCGCATCGCCTCGTTGACCGCGTCCTTCAGCGTCTTCTGGCCGGCCTCGACGCCGACGACCTCCGCGCCCATCAGGCGCATGCGGAAGACGTTCAACGCCTGGCGCTCCATGTCGACCGCGCCCATGTAGACGCGGCACTGGAAACCGAACTTCGCGCAAACCGCCGCCGTGGCGACGCCATGCTGGCCCGCGCCGGTCTCGGCGATGATGCGCGGCTTGCCCATGCGTTTCGCGAGCAAGACCTGGCCGATGGCGTTGTTGATCTTGTGCGCGCCGGTGTGGAGCAGGTCCTCGCGCTTGAAGTAGATCTTCGCGCCGCCGCAGTGCCGGGTAAGGCGTTCCGCGAAATAAAGCTCGGTCGGACGACCGGCGAACTCCTTCAAATGCCGGGTGAGCTCGTCCAGGTAGGCCGGATCGTGGCGGGCGGTCTCGTAGACTTCGCCGATCTCCTTCAGCGCGGTCATGAGCGTCTCCGGCACGTAGCAGCCGCCGAAGGGGCCGAAGCGACCGCTGGCGTCGGGCAAGGACTCGGGCGGCACGGGCAGAGCGGCGGAGGCGGGGGCGGAAGCGGCGGCGGAGCTCATGAAAAGAAAAAGGGAGAGAACCGTCGGTTCTCTCCCTCTCGCTGGCAAACGGGATTTTGAACGGGCGCTCGCTCCCGTTGGAGGGCGGGCCGCCGTGCCCGCCGGAACAGCTCAATGCTTAAAGTGGCGGATGCCGGTGAAGACCATCGCCATGCCACGCGCGTCGGCGGCGGCGATGACCTCGTCGTCACGAACCGAGCCGCCGGGCTGGATGGCCGCGGTGGCGCCGGCGTCGGCGGCGGCGATCAAGCCGTCGGCGAAGGGGAAAAGCGCCTCGGAGACCACGACCGAGCCCTTGAGGTCGAGTTTGGCCTCGCCGGCCTTCCAGACCGCGATGCGGGAGCTGTCGACGCGCGCCATCTGGCCGGCGCCGACACCGAGCGTCTGCTCGCCGCGGCAGTAGACGATGGCGTTCGACTTGACGTGTTTGCACACGCGCCAGCCGAACATCATGGTCGCCCATTCCTCGGGCGTGGGCTGGCGCTTGGTCACGACCTTGAAGTCGGCCATGTTACCGAGGATCTTGTTGCGATCCTGCACGAGCACGCCGCCGACGACCGAGCGGACATCGAGCAGCGAGTCGGCGCCGACGCCGTCCTTGGCGATCATGAGGCGGAGGTTTTTCTTTTTGCCGAAGATCGCGAGCGCCTCGTCGCTGAAGCGCGGGGCGATGATGACCTCGGTGAAGATCTCCGCGATGGTCTTGGCGAGGCCGGCATCGAGGGTGCGGTTGACGATGATGATGCCGCCAAAGGGCGCCTGGCGATCGGTGGCGAAGGCCTTTTCCCAAGCGGCCTCGAGCGTGTCGGCCGAGGCGACGCCGCAAGGATTGGTGTGCTTGAGGATGCAGACGGTGGGCTTCTCGAACTCGCCGATCAGGTAGGTGGCGGAGGTGATATCGAGAATGTTGTTATACGAGAGCTCCTTGCCTTGGATCTGCGAGAAATGGTCGTGGAAGGATCCGTAGAGCGCGGCCTTCTGGTGCGGGTTTTCGCCGTAGCGCAGGCTCTGCGCCTTGGGCAGCGAGAGGCTGAACTGCTTCGGATAACCGCTGAGCGCCTCGAGGTCCGGCTCCTCGGCCTGGGTCTCGAGATAACGCGCGATCGCGGCGTCGTAGCTGGCGGTGCGCTGGAAGACCTTCAGGGCGAGCTTGCGACGCAAGGCGGGCAGCTTCGCCGGCTCGGCGAGGGCGGCGAGCACGTTGTCATAGTCGTCCGGATCGCAGACGACGCTGACGGCCTCGTGGTTCTTGGCCGCGCTGCGCAGCATGGAGGGGCCGCCGATGTCGATGTTCTCGATCGCCTCCTCGAAATGGACGTCCTTCTTCGCGACGGTCTGCTCGAAGGGATACAGGTTCACGACCACGAGATCGATCAGCCCGATGCCGTGATCCTTGGCGGCGGCGAGATGGTCGGCCTTGTCGCGACGGCAGAGGAGACCGCCGTGGATCTTCGGATGGAGCGTCTTCACGCGTCCCTCCATCATCTCGGGGAAGCCGGTGTGCTGGCTGACCTCGGTGACGGGCAGGCCCTTTTCGGCGAGAAGCTTGGCGGTGCCACCCGTGGAGAGCAGGGTGAAACCGTGCGTTTTGACCAGGGCGGTGGCAAATTCCACCAAACCGCGTTTGTCGCTCACCGAGAGCAGGGCCAGCTTTTGCATAGATGAAAACGCGAAGGTCTGCGGCCCGCCCCAGGTAGGGGCAAGCCGCTTTTCCCGGCCGCTCCGGCCCGCCCGGCCGGCTACAGGAAAATCCACCCGGAGATCAGCAGGATCGGCAACAAAACCGGCAGCGAAAACGCGAGGATGTAGCCAAAGAAACTCGGCGTCTTCACCCCCGCCGCGTCCGCGATGGCTTTGACCATGAAGTTCGGGCCGTTGCCGATGTAGGTCATGGCGCCGAAAAACACCGCGCCCAGGCTCACCGCGATCACGAGTTCGGGCGCCACGGCCAGCAACGCGCGGGTGCTCTCCACCTGCGGCGCGGTCTCGGCCGGAAACGCCTCGGGCTTTTTTTCGCGCGCGGAGACCTGCGCCAGCTCGAAAAAGGTCGCGTAGGTGGGGGCGTTGTCGAGGACCGAGGAAAGCGAGCCTGAGGCGACGTAGTAGTGCATGGGTTTTTCCACGCCGAACTCGCGCCCGTGCTCGGCGATGTAGCCCAGCGCCGGCATCATCGTGAAAAAGATGCCGACGAAGAGAAAACCCACCTCCTTGATCGGCCCGAAACCGAAGGCGTTGGCGTCGTGCACGGGCTTGGGGGTCAGCTTGTAACTGGCGATCGCCGCGGCGACCATCACCGCCTCGCGGAGAAGGGGGACGGAGCCGGGAATAAAAACGGCGCCGACCACGACGGCGAGGAAGAGGAGGTTGATCTTGCCGTCGACCTTGAAGGTGTCGGGCGCCTCGATCTCGGCCTGCACCACGGGGGCGGCTTTGCGGAAGGACCGCAGGTCGTAGAAAAAGAAAACCAGCAGCAGCGCGCCGATCACCGCGCCCCATTCGAGCAACACGTGGCCGGAGAGCCAAAAGAAGGGCACGCCGCGGAGGTAGCCCAAAAACAGCGGCGGATCGCCGATCGGCGTGAGCGCGCCGCCGCAGTTCGACACGACGAAAATAAAGAAGACGACATGGTAGGCGCTGATGCGGATCTTGTTCATCCGTATCCACGGCCGGATCAGCACCATCGAGGCGCCGGTCGTGCCGATGAGATTCGCCGTCAAGGCGCCGACCGCGAGGAAGGCCACGTTCTCGGCCGGCGTCGCCTCGCCCTTGATCTTGAGATGGATCCCCCCGGCCACCACGAACAGCGAGCCGATGAGCGAAATGAAGGAAACATACTCCATCGCGGTATGCCCCACGACGTGCGCGCCCTGCGGGATCCTGAGCAGGAAATAACCCGCCACAAGCAGGCCCAGGCCCACGGCGACGTGCGCGTAATACTTTTCCCAAAGATGCTTCGCCGCCTGCGGCGCGAGCGGCATCACCGCGATGAGAAGCAAAAGCAGCGCGAAGGGAATGATCAGCCAGGCCGGGATCGATCCCGCCTCGGCCGCCGCGATCAATGCGATGGAGGACATGCGGCCCCTAGTGCAGGGCACATGCCGAACCGGTCGCAAGCCCGGGTCTCGGCGCGGCCAAACGATGCGGTCAAAGCAGCAGGAAACACGCGGCCATCACCAAGGTGGGCGGGACTGCGCCGGCCAACAGGCCGCCGGGCGAAAAACCTTCGGGAAAGTAACGCTGGAGGACGGACAAGCCCGCCGGATTCGGAGCGTTGGCGATGACGGTCAGGCCGCCGCCGGTGACCGCTCCCGCCACCACCGCGTATTTCGCGGTGTCGGAAAACCCGGGCACAAGCGTCGCTAGATAGGTGATCGCGGCGTTATCGTTGAACGCCGTCAACACCGTCGAGCCCCAGAAAAGGGCCGTCGGCCCCAAGCTCTTCAGCACCGGTTCGATCCACCAGCCTTGCAGGCCGCCGTGAACAACCAGCCCAGCCAGGAAAAAGCCGACAAGCACCGGGCCGCGTAAATCAAGCCGGGTTTGATGGTGCGCCGTCGCCTGCATGAAGGCCACGAAGAACAAAAAGCCGCCGACAAAGAGCACGGGGTGATGCGCCGCCCAGACCGTGAACGCCAAAAATCCAAGATGCGCGCCCGTGACCCACGCCGGGATCGGCGCGCGCGCCCGTTCGCCGCCGCCTTCGGAGGCAAGGCGCAGGGACCGCAACTCGTTCCGAAAGACGAACGCATACAGGGCCGTCGACGCCAGTATGCCGATGACCGCCTTCCACCCGAAATTTCCCAGCATATGGCCGAAGCCCCAGCCCCAGGACCCCGCCACCATCAACACCGGCGGAGCCGCGAAATGTGTCAGCGTCCCGCCGACCGACACGTTCACGAACAAGAGACCGAGCGTCGCGTAACGCAGCCGGGCGCTCGGCTGGCAGGCGTAAAACTGCCGGGCAAGCAAAAGCGCCCCGACCGTCATCGCCGCGGGCTCGGTGATGAAGGAGCCCAGGATAGGCGCCAGCACCAGCAGGGCCGTCCACCAGGCGAAGGGCGTCCCGCCGCCCAGCGCCGCCACGCGTCGCAACATCGTCTCCGCCAGGCTCACCACCGGTCGCGTCGCCGCCATCGCCATCACCGCGACGACAAACAAGGGCTCCGTGTAATTCACGTGCGAGAGATAGCCGATAGCCGGCTCCAGTCCGATATGCGCGACCAGCGCGGCCGCCAAGGCCACCGCCCAGAGGCCGAACACCACCTCGATCTCGCCCAAAAAATGCAGCGCCTGCCCGGCGAAGCTCACCTCGTCCGGCTCCCCGTTTTCATCCGCGTCCCCGCGCGTCGGACGGGCGGCGCTTTTCTCGCCCAGCCGCGCCGCATGCCGCTCTTCCACCTCATGCGCGTAATGCCGGATTTTTCCGGCCAGAAAGGTGTGAACGATCGCGAGCAGAAAGATGAGCGTCGCCACCAGGTTGAACGGCTCCGCCTCCACGCGCGCCACCAAGGCGGGCCACAGGCCGCCCGCCGCGCTCTCATAGGAGGACAGCGCCCGGGGAAACTCCACGCTGGAAACCGAGGCGGCGAGGACGGCGGGCAGATTCGTCATTTGAGCAGATCGGGAAGATCTTGCAGCGAAAAGACAAACGCGGACGCCTCGTTTTTCACCCGGGTGCGGGCGGCGTAGCGACCAAACCCGACGAAAAGGTCCACCTCGGACTTGGTCTCCAGATCGCTCACCCCGTCGCCGACCATCACGACGCGCGCCGGCGCGAGCTCGCGCTTCAGCGCGCGGATCACCTCGGGTTTGCCTCCCGAACGCGTCGTCGGATACGTCTCGTCAAAACCGGCGTAGTCGCCCGCCGCGTCGAAAAACAGATCGACCGCCTCCACCCGCGCCACGTGGAGGAAATCCGCCAGCGGTCGGATGGCGTTGCGAAAACCGCCGCTCAGGATGATCGGCGTCCAGCCCGCCGCGCGCAGACGATCCAAGGTCGCGGGCGCCGTAGGTTCCACGGTTTCGATGTATTTACGGCCGACCGCCGCCACGCTCGCCGCCGTCGGGCGGATGATCCGCAGGCGTTCGCCGAAGACCGCCTCGACGGAAAGCTTTCCGTTCATCGCGTCGTTCGTCATCGCCTCGATCTTCGCGAACATCTCCGGGCCGCCCGCCCGCCCGAGTTCGTCGATGCCCTCGATGGCGGAGAGCGTGCTGTCGCAGTCGAAAACGATGAGCTTGGTCGGCGTGGCCATAAGACGCCAAGGTCTTCGCCTCGCCGCGCCGCAGGCAAGCCTCGACCGTCAGACGCCGTCCCGGGCCGGCCCGCGTTTTCCCCGCCCGGGCGCGACCCAGCGGGCCATCCAGCGAAAACGCCAGGGCTTGGCCGCCCATTCCTCCCCGGCGTAGTCCACGCCCACGCGAGGGCCGGCCAGCACCTCGTGCGGCAAGACCGGGGCGTCCTCGCCCGGAACGTCCCGCTCGAGCCAAAGTCCGCTCGAAGGGTCCGCCGCCGCCGTGCCGTTGAAGGCCCTGCCCACTCCGTAAACCCGCGTCAGTCGCCCGGGGCCCGTCGCCCCTTCGACCCCGCGAATCAAGACCGCCGCGGGCCAGTCCGCCGGCCCCGTCACGAGATTGAGCATCTCATGGATGCCATAGCACAGGTAGACATACCAGCGACCGCCCGGCCCATACATCACCTCCGTCCGCGCGGTCCGGCCTTTGAAGGCGTGGCAGGCGCGATCCTCCGGCCCGTGATAAGCCTCGGTCTCGGTGATGCGCGCCCGCAGCAGCGTGCCGTCGGCCGCGCGCGCGACCAAACGAAGCCCGAGCAATTCTCGCGCGAGTTTTACGGTATCCCGGCTGGCCCACGCTTTCGCTTCCACCACCCTGCTCATTTCCACAACATCTCCGCCCCCTAGCCTTGAACGCAACCACGACCACGTCGCCCGGCCCCCACGGGGCCTCGCCCGCCTTTTCCGCCGACGTCGAGCGGCGCGCGGACCACGCGCTCAAGAAGCACGCGCTGATGCGCAGCTTCCGGCTCTGCACCGGCGAGGGGCTGGCGGCGATGCCTCTCGTGGTCATGGCGCAGCCGGTCAACGTCGTCCTCGCCGCGCTCTTCACGAAGGTCTTCCACCTTCCGACGCACACGATCGGCCTCGTCAGCGCCCTGCCCTTCGCGTGCAATTTTCTCCAGGTTTTCGTCACGCCGATCCTCGCGCGCTGGTTTCCCGCCAAGCAGATCAGCATCACCTGCGGCTGCCTGCATCTGCTCTGCTCGGTCGCCCTTTGCTGGATGCTGGGCCTGCTGCCCCACGACCAGCCCGCGCTGGCGGGACTCTGGATCGGCGCGTGGTTCTTCGTCTCCAGCTTTTTCTTTTCCCTTACCGTCGTGACGTGGAACGCCTGGGTGCAGGAGTGGGTGCCGGCGCGCCTGCGCGGAAAATACTTCGGCCACCGCAATCGCCTGCTGCAATTCTCCACCCTCGCCTTTCTGCTGCTCGCGGGCTGGGTGCTCGCCAGTCGCGACTACTCGGCGCTGGCCTTTCAGCTCGTGATCGCCTTCGCGGCGCTGCTGCGGCTCCTCTCGATCCTCTGGCAGCGCGAGATGCCCACCGAATGCGGCGGCCGCGCCCCCGTCCGCGCCGCGCCCCTTGCCGCGCAGTTCGTCACCCTCAAGCGCTCCGCGCCCTTCCTGCGTTTCATCGCCTTCGGCGCCGCCTGGTCGTTCGCCGCGAACATCTTCGGCCCCTTCTACCACGTGTTCATGTTCGAGGAGCTGCGCCTCTCCGCGTTCCAGGTCGGCGTGCTCTCCGTCTGCGGCGCGACCGGAGCGGCCCTCTCCATGCCGGCCTGGGGCGCCCTGCTCGACCGCTACGGCAACAAAGGGGTGATGCTCGTCTCGCTCGCCCTCTGGCAGGTGCAAAACTTCGCCTGGTGCTTCCTCACCCCGGACAACTCCTCCTGGCTCTACGCCATGTGGCTCTGGGGCGGCCTGACCAACGCCGGCTTCTACCTCGGCCAGTTCACCCTGCTCCTGAAACTGCTCCCGGTTCCCGCCCGTAATCTCGCCCTCGGCGTAAACCTCGCGGTCACCTCGCTGTTCGCCGCCCTCGCCCCCGCGCTCGGCGGCGCGATCCTCGAGTTTTTCCTCGCCCGCGGCCCCGCCCTGTCCGTCTACCACACCGCCTTTCTCGCCCAGCCCGTTCTTTCCATCCTGGCGGGCTGGCTCCTCCTCCGCATCCGCGAGCCCGACGCGCGCCCGCTCACCCATGTCGTCGGCGCGATGAGCAACGTGCGCACGCTCGCCAGCTTGTCCGGCGTTTCCTTCCTCTCGCAGTATCTCTTCTATCGCCGCGCCAAGCCCGCCTCCGACGGAAAATCCGCATAGGGCGGCCGCGCCGTCCCGCCCCTCCGCGGGCCCGTGAACTTCCAAGCGTGACGAGCGCCCCGCGTTTTGCGTAAGTCCGCCCAACGCCCCCTTCCGACGATGAAGACCCTCGCCATCCTCAACGGCCCCAACCTCGACCGCCTCGGCAAGCGCGAGCCGCATATCTACGGCTCCGCCACGCTCGCCGACCTCGAGGCCCAGTTGCGCGCCGAGTTTGGCACGGTCGCGCATCTCGAGTTTTTCCAGAGCAATCACGAGGGCGCGCTCGTCGACAAAATCGCCGCCCTCGCCGACGCCAAGATCGACGGCATCGTCATCAACGGCGCCGCCCTCACCCACACCAGCGTCGCCCTGCGCGACGCCCTCGCCGGCAGCGGCCTGCGCGCGGTCGAGGTGCATATCTCCAACATCTACAAGCGCGAGGAGTTCCGGCACAAGTCCTTCACCGCGCCCGTCTGCGTCGCCGTGATCACCGGCCTCGGTCTCGAAGGCTACTTCGCCGCCGTCCGCTACTTGCTGAAGTAACGGGATGGTGCGTAGCGGAATGGCGGAGCCATTTCGTCCCGGTGAGCCCGCATGCCGAAAGCGCTCCGCGCTTCCGCTACCACCGATCCATCCGCCCCCCGTTTCGCAAGATCCCTGCCGCCTCCGCGCCGCCCGACTTCATCGGACGGCGCTTACTTTTTAACGCGACCGCCGGGAACCTTTGCGCCAGCGACGTTTCCTAGGCCGTCTTTCCCCCCTCCGCTTCTCCGTATTTCCCCATGATCGAAGTCAAAGGTCTGGTTAAAACCTATGGCAACAAGCGCGCCGTCGACGGCGTCAGCTTCAAAGTCAACCCGGGCGACATCCTCGGTTTCCTCGGCCCCAACGGCGCCGGCAAATCGACCACGATGAAGATGATCACCGGCTTCATCCGCCCCGACGCCGGCACCGCCACCGTGGCGGGCATAGATGTCGCCAAGGACCCGGTCGCGGTGAAGGCCAAGATCGGCTACCTGCCCGAAAGCGCCCCCGCCTACGGCGAGATGACCGTGGTGGAGTTTCTCCGCTTCATCGCCGAGGTCCGAGGCTTCCGCGCCAAGGCAGCCCGCGAGGAGCGCGTCGAGCGCGCCATCGCCCGCACCCATCTCGATCCCGTGCGCCGCCAGACGATCGAGACGCTCTCCAAGGGCTACAAACAGCGCGTCGGCTTCGCCCAGGCCCTCCTTCACGAACCGCCCTGCCTCGTCCTCGACGAACCCACCGACGGCCTCGACCCGAACCAAAAGAACGAGGTCCGCTCGCTCATCAAAGCCATGGCCCAGGATCGCGCCGTGATCCTCTCCACGCACATCCTCGAGGAGGTCGACGCCATCTGCACGCGCATCATCCTCATCTCGCAAGGCAAGGTCGTGGTCGACGAAACGCCCGAGGCCTTCCGAGCCCGCAAGCCCGGCGCCCGCCTCGACGATATTTTCCGCAGCCTCACCAAGGGCGACGCCTGAGCCGCGCCTCGTTCGGCTCCGCCCTCTGTCGCTCCGTCATCTGTCGCCTTACCCTTCTTTTCCCTCCCATGTCCCAGATCGCTCCTGTCTTTAAACGCGAGTTTCTCGGCTACTTCCGCTCCCCCGTCGCCTACGTTTTCCTCATCGTCTTCCTCGTCGCCTCGGTCGGCCTGTCCTTCTTCATCGGAGGCTTCTTCCGCGGCAACCAGGCCTCGCTGGAAAGCTTCTTCGTCTTTCATCCCTGGCTCTACCTCTTCCTGATCCCCGCGGCCGCCATGCGCCTCTGGGCCGAGGAAAAACGCGGCGGCACCGTGGAGCTGCTCTTCACCCTGCCGCTCACCACCCTCGAGGCCGTCCTCGGCAAGTTTTTCGCCGCCTGGCTCTTCCTCGTCCTCGGTCTTCTTCTCACCCTGCCGATGGCTTTCACCACGGCCTGGCTCGGCGACCCCGACGTGGGCGTGATCGTTTCCGGCTACCTGGGCAGCGCCCTGCTCGCCGGCGCCTGCCTCGCCGTCTGCACCCTCATCTCCGCGCTCACCAAGAACCAGGTGATCGCCTTCGTGCTCGGGGTGATCGCGCTCCTCGTCCTCGTCTTCCTCGGCTGGAGCGTCTTCAACCAGTTCCTCGGCGGCTTCCTCCCGGTCGCGACCGTGGACTTCGTCGCCAACCTCGGATTCATCCCGCACTTCGAGGCCGTCGCCAAAGGCATCATCGACGCCCGCGATCTCGCCTACTTCGGCTCCGTGATCGCCCTCTCCCTCGCCCTCAACGTCGCCGCCCTCGAGCGCTGATCCACCGACGCTTCGACTCTTACTTTCAGGCACCAAGCTCCTCGCTCCCCGCTTATGAAACCCGGCCTCGCCAAGACCCTCGCCGTCGCCCTGCTCGCCGTCGCCCTGCTGCTGGTCAACTTCCTCGCCACGCGCCTCCCCGTGCGCGGCGACCTCACCGCCGGCCAGATCTACACGCTCTCCGGCGGCACCCGCGCTCTCCTCGGAAAAATCGAGGACCCCGTCACGCTCCAGTTCTACGTCAGCCGCGACACCGCCGGCCTGCCCACCCAATACAAAAACTTCGCCGCCCGCGTGGAGGAGATGCTACGCGCCTACGTTCGCGCCTCCGGCGGCAAGCTCTCGCTCGAAGTCATCACGCCAGCCCCCGACACGCCCGAGGAGGAAAAGGCCCAGTCCGCCGGCTTGCAGCCGCAACAGGCGCCCGGCACCGGCGAGCCGTTCTACCTCGGCCTCGTCGCGATCCAGGCCGACCAGCAAAAAGCCATCCCGACCTTCAGTCCGCAGCGCGAGGAGTTGATCGAGTATGACGTCTCCTCGCTCATCCACTCCGTCCAGCAGGTCACCAAGCCCCGCCTCGGTCTCTTCACCAAACTTCCTCTCTCCGGCCAGCCGTTCAGCATGATGAACCAGCGCCCCACGCCGGGGCAGCTCATCCGCGAGGAGTGGGCGCGCTCCTACGAGATCGTCCCCGTCGACGACAATTTCACCGCCCTGCCCGAAAAACTCGACGCTCTCGCCGTCATCCATCCCGTCGGTCTCAGCTCCGCCCAGGAGTTCGCCCTCGACCAGTTCATCCTCTCCGGCAAGCCCGTCCTCCTCGCGGTCGACCCGTCTTCCTTCTACTTCAAGCGCCAGGGCGGCCAGCAGGCCATGTTCGGCGGCCCGCCGCCCAACATCTCCTCCGACCTCCCCACGCTGTTCAAGGGCTACGGCATCACCTACGACGCCCAGCAGGTCGTGGGCGACGCGTCGCTCGCCCTTCCGCTCAACAACGCCCAGCGCTCGCGTATGCCCGCCTGGCTCGTTCTGACCGACAAGAATCTCAACCCCGCCTCGCCCGCCACCGCCCAGCTTTCCTCCGTCTGGCTCTTCGAGGCCGGCAGCTTCCAGGTCGAAAAGCGCGAAGGCCGCGAAGCGACCCCGCTCCTGGAGAGCAGCGCCGGCGCCGGCACCGTCCCCGCCTTCTCGCTCCAGTTCTCCCAGCCCGACGACATCGCCAAGAGCCTCGTCGCCGGCACCGAGAAAAAAGCCCTCGCCACGCTCATCCGCGGCCCGCTCAAAACCGCCTTCCCCGACGGCGCGCCCAAGGCCGCCGACTCCTCCGCCGACAAGAAGGAGCCCGCCGCCCCCGCATCGACCGCCGCGCTCAAGGAAGGCAAGGCCACGATCTTCCTCATCGGCGACACCGACTGGCTCCTCGACGACTTCTCCGTCCAGCGCCAGCAGGTCTTCGGTCAGGAGATGGTCCAGCCGATCAACGACAACCTCTACCTCGGAGCCAACGCCATCGACTTCCTCGCCGGCTCGCCAGATCTCATCGGCCTGCGCGGCAAAAGCTCCGCCAACCGCCCCTTCACCGTCGTGGAGGACATGCGCGTCGCCGCGGAGAAGAAATACAACTCGCAGCTCGCCGCCCTCGAGACCCGCATCTCCGAGGTCCAACGCAAGCTCTCAGAACTCCAGGGCAAATCCCCCGACGGCGGTCGACTCGTCGCCACCCCCGAGGTGATGAAAACCATCGAGGAGTTCCAAGCCCAGGAGCTCCAGATGCGCCGAGAGCGCCGCGATATCCGCCGCGCTTTCCGCGAGGACATCGACGCCCTCGAGACGCGCCTTCTTTTCATCAACCTGCTCGCCACGCCCGTCCTGCTCGGCGCCTTCGGCCTCTGGTTCGCCCGCCACCGCCGCGTCGCCGCCTGATAATCCAGAGCGACAAAACGACGGAGCGATAGAGCGACAGCCCAAAGCGGCTCTCCCTTTCTCGTTCCGCCCTTCGTCGCTCCGCCCATCTGTCGCCCTGCCGTTCCGTAGCTCTGTCGTTCTGTCGTTCTGATATAGCCATGCGCCTTCGCCCTCTTCTCCTCTCCATCGCCATCCTCGCCCCCGTCTCCGCCGCCGTGTGGTGGCTTGGGCGCCCCGCCCCCGCGCCCACGGCCGACCCGCGCGTCGGCCGGCGTGTCGCCGATCCCGCCACGCTCGCCTCCGCCGCCCGCGTCACGCTCAAGTCGGGCGGGAAAACCCTCGAACTCGCCCGCGGCGAAGGCGACCGCTGGACCCTCGCCGGCGACCCCGTCCTCCCCGCGGACGCCTCCCGCCTCGCCCGCATCACCGGCGAACTCGTCACGCCCAAAGTCGATCGTCTCGTCACCGCGCGCGCCGATAAACTCGCCGCCTACGATCTCGAATCAACCGGCCTCGTCTACGCCGACTCCGCCGGCAAACCGCTTCTCGACCTCGATCTGGGCAAAACGCTGGAAGGCGGCGCTCGCATTTTCCGCTACGGAGACGAGACCAAGGCCTACGCCGCCCGCCTCGACGTCTTCCTCGACACCGAGGCGTCCGCCTGGCGCGACACCGCGCTGGTTTCGGGCATCCAGGCCGCCGACATCGCCTCGGTCGCGATCGGCTTCCCGGAAAACCCCGCGCCGGTCGTGCTGTCCCGACTCAAGGCCGAGGATCCTTGGACCAGCCCGGCCACGCCCGCCGGCCAACAGGTGCGCGCCTCGACCTTGAGCACTCAGGTCGGCAACCTCACCGGCCTGCGCTACACGAACGTCGCCCCCAACCTCGATCCGGGGGTCGTCGCCGCCCGCGTTTTCCCCCGCGAAGTCACGCTCACCACCTTCTCCGGCCGCACGGTGAAGATCGGTTTCGCCCGCGCTCCAGAACCGCCCGCTCCGCCCAAGCCCGAGACCAAAGACGGCGAAACCGCTCCGACGCCCCCGCCCGCCGCCGCACGCCCCGTCTATGTCGAGGTGATCGATTCCAAGCCCGACTCCGTGCTGGCCGCCGCCGGCAAGACCCACGCCTTCGAAGTGGCGGACTGGGTGTTCACCGCCCTTCCCGCCAAGCCCGAGGATATCTTCGAACCCGTGCCCACCCCACCCGCGGCGACTCCCGCTTCCGCCGCTTCGGAAGAAAAAACCCCACAAGACAAGGCCGCCCCCACGACTCCGGCATCAACCGCCTCGCCCGCGATCTCCGTGACCACGCCGCCCCTCAGCCTACCTGACGCCGAACCGGCCTCCGTCCCTGTCTCCCCGCCTGCCCCGGCTAAATAAGCCCCGCACTCGCCGTCCACGGCGTCGTCCCCACCCCAAAAAGCGCAAAAAGAAAAAGCCCGCCTGAAAAGGCGGGCTTTTTCTTTTGCAAGTGCGGGCTCAGCAACGCACCGGCGTCACCAAGGTCGTGCCTCGCAGCCAGTTCATCCAAGCCGGCGCACTCGTCATCAGCACGTAGACGCCGAGCTTCGTGTTACCCATGAGGAAAATAACCCCGATCCCGGCGGTCGCCAATCCCGCCGCCATGTATCCATAGGTGTAGCTCTGCAACGCGATCGCGGTCGCGCCACCGATGACGATCGCGCTGATCGCGACCGTTAGCGGCAGCATGGCCAACATGATCCCCGCCATAAAACCCGCGGGCGACAGCGATTCGCGCTCCCGCTCGCGGCCCGCGGTCTGCACCGCCAGCACCCACATCACGCATCCCAGAAGCGCGACGACCGGAATCTGAGATTGGACGAAGGTGGCCTTGGGAACGGCCCTGAACGCCTGAGATAAAAAGGTGCCCACCACATAGCCTCGCACCGGATCGATCCAGACCAACGGAAGCTTCCACCAACGGCGGCGCCGCTGGGAACCCTCGGGACGTCTCAGGACCCGGGTCCAAAGCTCATCGAAAATCAGGTAGCGGCACTCGCAGTTCAGCAAGCGCATCGGCGGGATAAGTCCAAACAGCAGGCCTACCGCCAAATAAATCCAGTTAATGACCATAAACGCGTATCCTTTGCTACCAAGCCCCGTGCAAGCCTAGGCGAGCCGCCTCGGGAAAAACTACCGCAACACCACAATCGCCCGGGGCTTTCATGCTTTATTTTCTCGGCCACCCCATGTGCCGTCCCGCCATCGCGGAGATCAACACAGGCAGGCAAAAGGAGATGCCGCTCAGCAAACCCAGTCGCCAGTCTTGCTGAGTCACCGCCAAGCCGACCGCGGCGAGACCGACGCCGCCGGCCAACAAGCCGGCCGCCCACGCCCGCACCGCCATCGCGGAGCCGATCGCCAGCGGCAGCACGATCACCAGCACGATCGGATGCGCGAGCCCCGCCAAAAGCCCCAGCGCATAGGGCACGGGAGCGAAGACGAAATCCTCGTCGCGCCAGACCAGGGTCTGGATCAGCAAACCCAGGGCGGCCGCCACCGACATGAACGCCGCTTCCTGCCAAGGCCCGAGAGCCGGGATTCGCTCCAAACCAGACAAGCCGCGCAGCAAAAGCCATGCGCCGCCATACGCGCGCCCCGCATCCGCCAAGGCTATCAGCAAATTGATCCCGCGTGGCCAAGCCCGTTGATCGAAACCCGCCAATCGGGAAGAGGGACCGCGCAGCAACCAGAGCGGGAAACAAATCAAACCGAGTCCGAAGGCGATGAGCGCCGCGTGTGTCATGGTAAAAAGTCAACGAGAGCAAGCCGCGCACGCAACGCGAGCGACAATCGCGCCGTCCAGCCATCTCAGACGATTTGCGTAGCTCCCTCGCACTTCGTCCCGAAAAATCATGAATCCAGTGCTTGACGCCGGACCCCGAACCCCAATCTTCCGCCTTCCTTTTGGTTCCGCCCCTATCGTCTATCGGTTAGGACGGAAGATTCTCATTCTTCAAAGCGGGGTTCGATTCCCCGTGGGGGCACCAATTTAATCGGGGACCGGTCGGCGCACACGCGGCGCATCACACCGGTCCCCTTTTGTTTTTCCAGGGTCATCGGTCTCCGAAGCCGGTGATCAGGGTTCGAGCGCTCCGGCCCCGGGCAATCTCGCGCCCCCTTTGTTTCGCGCTCGCGAGAATCCCGGGAACCGCCTCCTTCGTCGCCTGACCTTTCTCCCATGTCCGCCGCGCCTCGCTCCGCCCCCACCCTGCGTTTCATCGCCCTCCTTGCCTCCCTCCTTTTCGCCGTCGCGCTCCGCGCGGACTACAAGGGGGCCATCGTGCTCGACGCCGCGACCGGCGCCGTTCTTCACGAGGAAAACGCCGACACCGTCTCCCCGCCCGCCAGCGTCACCAAGCTCATGACCTTCCTGGTCGTCCACGACGCCATCGCGGCCGGGCAGGTCCGCCTCGACAGCCCGATCACCGCCACCGCCGCCGACCAGGCCATGGGCGGCACCCAGGTCAACCTCGCCGCAGGCGAAACCTTCCGCGTCGAGGAACTCCTCTTCGCGCTCATGATCGAGTCCGCCAACGACGCCGCCCACGCGCTGACCCAGATCGCCGGCGGACGCGAGGCCTTCGTCGCCCGCATGAACGCCCGCGCCCAGGCGCTCGGCATGAAGAACACCGTTTTCCGCTCCCCGCACGGCCTGCCGCCCGACAGCCGCAAGATCGCCGACGGCGACCTCACCTCGCCTCGCGATCTCGCCATCCTCGCCCGCGAGCTCGTCACCAAGACCGACATCCTCCGCTTTACCTCGGTCCGCGTCCGCCCCTTCGGCGCCGGCGTTCGCCCCGAGCCGCTGCCGATGCGCAACCACAACAAACTCCTCGGCGTCGTCGATGGCTGCGACGGCCTCAAGACCGGCTACACCCGCTCCGCCGGCTTCTGCCTCGTCGCCACCGCGCAACGCGGCGCCAAGCGGGTCATCGTCGCCGTCATGGGCAGTCCCGACGCCAAGACCCGCGACGCCCACGTGAAACGATTGATCGAGAACGGCTTCACCAAGGTTCCCGAGACCTCTGTCTTCAGCGGGCCGCCCACCGCCGTCGCCCCCGTTTCCACGGAACCCGCCACCCTCCAGCCCGTCGCGCCGGGCACGCCCGCCGCCGACACGCCCACCGTGCAGTTCAAGCTGCCCGGAAAAAAGTAACCCGGCCTCGCCCGCGGAAAAGCCCGCCCCTGCTCCGAGGCGGGCTTTTTAGTGCGCGTGTCCGTGCCCCTGCTCCAGAAACAGCATCATCCCGCCGAGCAGGAAAAACACCGCGGCCAGCAGGCCCGCCTCGAAGCGCTCCACCTTCTTCAGATCGAAGCGCGACAATCCGCGCAGAGTCAGCCAGGTGAAAATCGTCATCCCGCCGAGCGTCCCCGCGGCAAGGATCCCGCTGAGCACGAAAAACCCCATCCAGCCAAACTCCACGCCCGACAGATAGACGGGCAAAAACGCCTCGCAGGGGGAAAAAGTCAGCATCACGAGCAGGCCGCTGATCGCCGCCCAGTCCCCCGTGTGCCTCTCCACCAACGGGCTTTCTCGCAACTCATGCTCGAGGTGGCTCGTTTCCTTTTCGTGGCCGCAATCCTCGCTCGGATGATGATGACCGCCCGGCAGATGGTGATGACGCAAGCCCGCGCCCCGCATTTGCTGGACCGTGAAATAAAGTCCGACCGCCAACAGCACCGAACCCGATACCCAACGGAACAGTTCGCCGAAGTGCGCGTCCAGCGCCAGCCCGAGCCAGGCCACCACCAGACCAAGCAGGGAGGTCAGCGCCACGTGTCCCAGGCCCGCCACGATCGCCACGCCCATCGTCTTGCGCTCGCGCCAGCCGCGCGCCCGCGCCACCAGCACGAAAGGCAGCCAGTGGGTCGGCAGCGCCGCATGGAAAAACGCGACGGAAAACCCGGTGGCGGCGAGTGTCGCGAGGACGGTGGTGTTCATCAAAAAGGAGAAAAAAGGCGCCCGGCGGGCGGAGTCCGCCAAACGCGAACCGCAAGGCATCGCGAAGCGGCTTCCCCGTGTCGAGCCCTTGCACCCTAGCAAAGTCGTCAAGCGCCACCGTCGCGAAGCGGTCCGGACCGACGGCCTTCGCCGCGGTCGCATCGAAATCGGGCTTGGACCCGGACGGCCGGCGTGGTTCCTCTTCCCTCCCTCCGCGCCATGTCCAACCCGCCCGACCTCGCCGCCGTCAAAGCCTACCTGCTCGACCTGCAGGATCGCATCTGCGCGGCCCTCGCCGAGGAGGATGGCCGCGAGTGTTTTCGCACCGACGAGTGGACCCGCGGCGGCGAGCCCGGCGGCGCTCCCGGCCTGGGCGGCGGCGGACGCACGCGCATTCTCGCCGAGGGCGCCGTCTTCGAGAAAGCCGGCGTCGCCTTCTCCCACGTCACCGGCGCGCAGCTCCCGCCCAGCGCGACCGCCCACCGTCCCGAGCTCGCCGGCAAGCCCTGGGTCGCGATGGGCGTTTCCCTCGTCATCCACCCGCGCAACCCGCGCGTGCCCACCAGCCACGCCAACGTCCGCTTCTTCTCCACCGCGCAGACCGACGGCTCCGCGCCGGTCTGGTGGTTCGGCGGCGGCTTCGATCTCACGCCCTACTACGGCTACGAGGAGGACTGCGTCCACTGGCACCGGACCGCCCGCGAGGCCCTCGCGCCTTTCGGCGCGGAGTATTACCCGCGCTTCAAGAAGGGGTGCGACGACTACTTCTTTCTCAAACACCGCGGCGAACCCCGCGGAGTGGGCGGCGTGTTCTTCGACGATTTCAACGCCCTCGGCTTCGAACGATCCTTCGCCCTCCTCCGCGCCGTAGGCGACGCCTACGTCCCCGCCTACCGTCCCGTCGTCGCCCGCCGCAAAAACACCCCGACCAACGACACCGAGCGCGACTGGCAGCTGTATCGGCGCGGCCGATACGTCGAGTTCAACCTCGTCTGGGACCGCGGCACGCTCTTCGGGCTCCAGAGCGGCGGTCGCACCGAGAGCATCCTCATGAGCCTTCCCCCGCTGGTCCGCTGGGACTACGACCGCGTCCCCGCCCCCGGCACCGAGGAGCACCGCCTGCACGCCGATTTTCTCCGCCCACGCGACTGGGCCGGCTTGTAATAGAATCTTCCGCCCCCGCCCCCTTTCGCGTCCCTTCTCGTTTCCCTCCTTTCCATGACCAGTCGCGAACGCTTCCTCGCCGCCCTCGCCTGCCAGCCGCTCGACCGCCCGCCCGTCTGGGTGATGCGCCAGGCCGGCCGCTACCTGCCCGAATACCGGGCGCTCAAGGCGAAGTCCTCCTTCCTCGAGATGGTGCGCACGCCGGAACTCGCCACCGAGGTCACGCTCCAGCCGCTGCGCCGCTTTCCCGGCCTCGACGCCGCCATCCTCTTCTCCGACATCCTCGTCATCCCCGAAGCCCTCGGCCAGCCCTACGCGTTTCGCGACACCGGAGGGATCCAGATGGGCTTCCGCCTCGAAACCCGCGCCCAGATCGACGCGCTCGCGCCCGCCGACTCCGTGCCGGAAACGCTTTCCTACGTCGGCGCCGCGCTGCGCCTCCTCAAGCGCGAGGTCGCCGCGACCGGCCACACCCTCCTCGGCTTCGGCGGCTCGCCCTGGACGCTCGCCACCTACATGCTCGAAGGCGGCAGCTCCGAGGACTTCGCCCGCGCAAAGCTGCTCTTCTACACCGAGCGCCCCGCGTTCGAGGCCCTGATGGAAAAACTCACCGCCGCCCTCGCCGCCTATTTCCGCATGCAGATCGAAGCGGGCGCCGACGCCATCCAGATCTTCGACAGCTGGGGCGGCATCCTCGCCGGCCAGGACTACGAGGCCGCCTCTTTGCGCTGGATCCGCCGCCTCGTGGCCGAGCTGCCCTCCGATTTCCCCATCATCCTCTACGCCAAAGGCACCGCGCCCCACCTTCCCGCCCAGGCGGCCTCCGGCGTCCGCGCCATCAGCGTGGACTGGACCGCCGACCTCGCCGCCGTCCGCGCCGCGCTGCCCGCGAACGTCGCGGTGCAGGGCAACCTCGACCCCGTGCTCATGACGACCACGCCCGAGATCGTCCGCGCCCAGTCGACCCGCCTGCTCGAATCGATGCGCGGACGCGCCGGCCACGTCTTCAACCTCGGCCACGGAATCACCCCGGACGCGAAGATCGAGTGCATGCAGACCCTGGTCGACACGGTCGTCTCCTTCCGCTGACGCGTCCGCGCGAAAAAGCGCAACAAACGCCGCGCGCCGTTCCGCCGCCTCGCTAGACCGCCCTCCTCCATCCCGCCGTGACCTCCGCCCGCGACACCCGTCTCCCCATCGCCATCCTCGGGGCCGGCCTCACCGGCCTTTCCGCCGCCCGGCGGCTCGTCCTCGAGGGTCATCGCGTCGTGGTCTTCGACTCCGCCGCGCGTCCCGGCGGTGTCGTGCAAAGCGAACGCACGCCCGAAGGCTGGCTCGTCGAAGCGGGACCGAACTCCCTCCAGGAAACGCCCGCCGTCGCCGCCCTCGTCCGCGAACTCGGCCTCGGAGACGCGCGCCTGGTCGCGGACGCCGCCGCGAAGAACCGCTACATTCTCCGCGAAGGAAAACTCAGGCCGCTGCCGCTTTCCCCGCCCGATTTTTTCCGGTCCGACGTCTTCTCCCTCCGAACGAAATTCCGCGTCTTTCGCGAGCTGTTCCGGGGACGCCAACCTCGCCTCAACGATCTGCCGCTCGCCGACTTTTTCCGCGAACACTTCGGCCAGGAACTGCTCGACTACGCCCTGGATCCCTTCGTGTCCGGCATCTACGCGGGCGACGCCGCCCGGCTCTCCGCGCGCCACTCCTTCCCGACGCTTTGGAAAGCCGAGCACGAGCACGGCTCGCTGATCCGCGCGCAGATAAAGTCCGCCAAGGCTAAACGCGCCCGCGGCGAGGCGTCCGGCCCGCCGCCCATCATCAGCTTCGCGGACGGTCTCGCCGCCCTGCCCCGCGCGCTCGCCGCCGCGCTCCCGCCCGGCTCGCTTCGCCTCGGCGTCGAGGTGTCGCAGATCAGCCCCTCCCGCGCGGGATGGATCGTCGACGCCGCGCCCGCGGAACGTTTTTCCCGCGTAATCCTCGCGCTTCCCGCCCCCGCGCTCGCGCGCCTCGCCGTCGGCTCGCCCGGAGCCCAAAGCTCGCTCGCCTCGCTCGACCACCTAGAACACCCCGCGGTGGCCTCGCTTTTCCTCGGATTCCGCCGCGAGCGGATCGCGCATCCGCTCGACGGCTTCGGAGCGCTCCTTCCGTCCGTGGAAAAACGCGCCCTTCTCGGCGTGCTCTTCAATTCCACCCTCTTCCCGGGCCGCGCCCCCGAGGGCCGCGTCGCGCTCACCGTCATGGTCGGCGGTGCCCGCCACGGCGAACTCGCCCGCCAGCCGCTCGAGCAACAACTGCCCGTGATCATGCGCGAACTGCGCGAAATCCTCGGCGCCGAGGGCGAACCCGACTTCGCCCGCCGCACCTTCTGGCCGCGCGCCATCCCGCAGTATCAGCTCAACCACGACAGCCACCTCGAGGTGATCGCCGCGGCCGAGCAACGCCACGAAGGCCTGTTCATCGGCGGCCCCGTGCGCGACGGCATCGGATTGCCCGCCTGCCTCGGAGCCGGCGAACGCCTTGCCCGGGCCGCCGCGGGCTGATTCCGCAACCCGCTGGCGAAGGAGTCACGCCCGCGTCCCCGCGGGTCCCTTGCCGCGACGGCCGTCCCGATTCCCGCTCCGCCTCCCGCACCGGGGAATCGCCGGGACCGAGGCCCCTCCGCATACGCCCCTTGACTCGCCCCCCCTCCCTCCTAGCCTGCCGCGCCCTTTTATACCGGCATGGCGACCGACCTTAAGCACACCCTCAGCCTCCCGAAAACCGATTTCCCCATGCGCGGGGACCTGCCGAAGCGCGAGCCGCTCCGCCTCGCCGCGTGGGAGAAGCTGAAGCTCTACGACGCCGTCCAGCGCAAGCGCGCCGACCAGGCCGCCTTCGTCCTCCACGACGGCCCGCCGTTCACCAACGGCGACGTCCATATCGGCACCGCCCTCAACAAGTCCCTCAAGGACATCACGCTCCGCTACAAATCCCTCCGCGGATTCCGCACACCCTACGTCCCCGGATGGGACTGCCACGGCCTTCCCATCGAGCAAAAGGTCGCCAAGGAGATCCAGGCGTCCGGACAAACGCTTTCCACCGCCGAGCTCCGCGCCCGTTGCGACGCGTTCGCCGAAGGCTGGATCAAAAAGCAAACGGCCTCCTTCAAGCGCCTGGGTGTGCAGGCCGACTGGGCCAACGAATACAAGACCAAGGCCCCCGCCTTCGAGGCCGACATCGTCCGGACTTTCGCGTCCTTCGTCGAGCAGGGCATCGTCTACCGCTCCAAGAAGCCCGTCTATTGGTCCATCCCCTTCGAGACCGCCCTCGCCGAGGCCGAGATCGAATACGCCGAGCACACCTCGATCGCCATCTGGGTGAAGTTTCTCGTGCCGGCCGCCGAGGCGCAAAAATTCGGCCTCCCGACCGACAAGCCCCTCAGCGTGGTCATCTGGACCACCACGCCTTGGACGATCCCCGCCAATCTCGCGATCGCCGTGCATCCCGAGGTCGACTACGTCGTAGCCGATCTCGGCGCCGAGCGCATCCTCGTCGCCAAGGCCCTCCTCCCCGCCGTAGCCGAGTCCGCCAAACTGCCGGCCGCTCCCGTCATCGTCCACGAGGTCGTCGGCGCTTCGCTGGAAAAACTCGCGCCCCGCCACCCGTTCATCGACCGCGCCTCGCCCGTCGTCCTGGCCGACTATGTCACCACCGACTCCGGAACCGGCTGCGTCCACACCGCCCCGGGCCACGGCGCCGAGGACTATCTCACCGGCCTCAAATACGGTCTCGAGGTCTATTGCCCGGTCGGCGACGACGGTCGTTACCTCGACGACGGCAAGGTGCCCGCCGACCTCGTCGGCGTCTCCTGCCTGGAGACCGTGGAGGATCTCGCCGCCAAGAAGCCCAGCCCCGCCAATCTCGCGGTCCTCAAAAAACTCGCCGCCCCCGACGCCGCCCACGGCCACGTCTCTCTCCTCGCCAAGGCGAAATACGTCCACAGCTACCCGCACTGCTGGCGCTCGAAGACCCCCATCATCTTCCGCGCCGTCGACCAGTGGTTCGTCTCCCTCGACAAGGCCGGCCACCGCGCCAAGGCCCTCGAGGCGATCAAGGGCGTGCAATGGTTCCCCGCCTGGGGCCAGGCCCGCATCACCGGCGCCGTCGAGGCCCGCCCCGACTGGTGCATCAGCCGTCAGCGCAGCTGGGGCGTGCCCATCGTCGCCTTCTACGACGCCAGGAAAAACGCCTACATCGACGCCGAAGTCATCCGCGCCGTCGCCGCCAAGATCACCGCCCATCCGCGCGGCACCAATCTCTGGTATGAAGCCTCCGCCGCCGAGCTCCTCGCCGGCGTGACGCTCCCCGCCGGCTGGCCCGCCGCCGCCGAACTGAGCTGCGGCCGCGACACCCTCGATGTCTGGATCGACTCCGGCAGCTCCCACGCCGCCGTCCTGCGCAACGGCCAGGGCGCCACGCAGTGGCCCGCCGATCTCTACCTCGAAGGCTCCGACCAGCACCGCGGCTGGTTCCAGTCCTCCCTCTGGACCGGCGTCATCGCCCACGGCGGCGCCCCCTACAAGGGCGTGCTCACCCACGGCTTCATCGTCGGCGAGGACGGCAAGAAGATCTCCAAGTCCGGCCAATACGAAAAGCCCCCGACTTCGGACAACTTCGTCAACGACTACGGCGCCGACGTCATCCGCCTCTGGCTCGCCTCCCAGGACTTCACCCAGGACATCACCCTCTCGAAGAAGATCCTCGATAACGCCGCCGAGCAGTATCGCTCCTTCCGCAACGCCCTGCGCTACCAGCTCTCGCTCCTCCACGACTTCGACGCCGCCAAACACGCGCTCCCCGTCTCCGGGCTCGACGTGCTCGACCGCTGGGCGCTGCACCAGACCGCCAAGCTTCTGGCGGAGGTCACCGCCGCCTACGACGCCTACGAGTTCCACCGCGTGGTCTCCGCCTGCTCGCAGTTCGTCGCCACCACGCTCAGCGCCGTCTACAACGACGTTTGCAAGGACCGCCTCTACACCTTCGCGGTGAACCACCCGCAGCGCCGCAGCACCCAGACCGCCGTCCACTCCATCTTCGGCGTCCTCGTCCGCGTGCTCGCGCCGATCCTCACCTTCACCGCCGACGAGGCCTGGTGCCACGCGCACTTCAAGGGCGACCTCGCCCCCGACGACACAGGCGCCACGCCGCCGTCCGTCCACCTTTCCGACTGGCCCGTCGCCCACCCAGCCTGGTCCGACGAGACGCTCGCCGCCGATTTCGCCGAGCTCCTCAAGGTCCGCGCCAAGGTCAACGAGACCCTCGAGCCCCTTCGCCAGGCCGGTAAACTGGGCAAATCGCTCGACGCCGCCATCACCTTGGAAGTCGCCGGCTCCGATCCTCTCGACGCCATCCTGCGCCGTCACGAGGCCTTCCTGCCGGAACTCTTCATCGTTTCCCACGTCACACTCGCGGAAACGCCCGCCTCGGCACCGCTCGGGGTCGCCGCCCGGCCCTGCGCCGAACTCGGCTTCGTCCGCTGTCCGCGCTGCTGGCGCTGGGTGCCGGCCCTCCAAGCCGCGGGAGACCACGAGGTCTGTCCCCGCTGCGCCGAGGCGATCACCGCGTAACCCCACGCGCCACCCCGGCCCCCCCCTTCCGCTTTCTTCGTCCAACTTACACCCCAAAATCATGGCACACAAAACCGCCCGCAAGCCCGCCCCGGCCGCCAAGAAGAAACCCGCGAAGCCGTCCAAATCTTCCAAGCCTTCCAAACCCGTCGCGAAAAAACCCGCGCCCAAACCGATGTCCAAATCCAAGCCCACGCCCGACAAAAAACCCGCCGCCAAGCAAGCCCCCGCCCCGGTCGCGGCCTCGCCCGCCAAGGGCAGGGCCGCCGCCCCGGCTCCGGCCGCGAAAGCAACGCCGGCTCCCGCCAAGGCCCCCGCGAAAGCCGCGCCGGCCCCCGCGAAAGCCCCCGCCAAGAGCGCCGCCGAGACCCGCGCCGCCGCTCCCGCCGCGAAAGCCCTGAAAGGCAAGGACGCAGTCCGCGCCAAGATCCTCGCCCAGCGCGCCAAGCCCGCCAAACCCGCCGCCTTCACCCTCGACGAGGTGCTCGCGATCGCCAAGACGACCGCCGAAAAAGCCCCCGCCCCCGAGCCCGCCGCCCAGACGCCGGTCATCGCCACCAAGTCCGGCAAAGTCGCGCCCCTTCCGGCCAGCGCCCTCAAACCCGCCGCCCCGTCCAAGGTGAAAGCGGCCTCCCTCGCCGACATCCTCGGTTTCAATCCTCGAGCCAAGGCCTCCCACGCGGAGAACGAGGAGGACGCCGTCCCCGAGAAATTTAAGCGCTACTACAAGCTCCTCATCGAGCTGCGCAACCATGTCACCGGCCAGGTCGACCAGCACAGCGAGGAGACCCTGAAGCGTTCCGCCAAGGAGGACTCCGGCGACCTGTCCAGCTACGGCACCGACGGCGGCACCGACTCCTTCGACCGCGACTTCGCCCTCAGCCTCGTGGCCAACGAGCAGGAGGCCCTGGCCGAGATCGAGGCCGCCATCCAGCGCATCAAGGCCGGCACCTACGGCGTTTGCGAAGTCACCGCCAAACCCATCCCCAAGGAGCGTCTCCTCGCCGTGCCTTTCACCCGCTACACCGCCGAGGCGATGAAAGAGGTCGAGAAGACCCGCTTCCGCGTCCGCGGCCAGACCGGCATCTTCGGCGAAGGCGAGGAAGGCGGCGCCAAGATCGAGGACGGTGGCGACGAATAATAGCCGGGCACGCCCGCGTTGAACCCGGGGCGGCGGATCGCCGGCCGCCCCGTCAGTCTTCTCGCCTCGGCCCCTCCCTCGACGCCGTCCGCCCCGCTTCGGGTCCTACGTCTTCGTTTTTCCAAATCCGTCTTCGCTCACGTGGATATCCGTCTGCCTGAAACGCCCTCCCATCCCGCCCACGCGGACGAAACGTCGGCGGCGTCCCGCCTCGCTTGGACGGACCGGGTCCTGGCCTACCGAACCTTGTGGGTGCTTTCGCTGGTCGTCTTCACGCTCGACCAGCTGAGCAAGACCTGGATCGCCACGAAACTGAACTTCCCCACCTACTGGCCGGGCGAAGGCGCGATCACCGTCATCGACGGCTTCTTCTACCTGGTGCATGTCGGCAACACCGGCGCCGCCTGGAGCATGTTTCGCGACCAAAGCGCCATCCTCGCCCTCCTCGCCGGCATCACCCTGCTCGGCATCTTTTTCTGGCGTCGCCACCTCGGCCTCCACGACCGGCGCGTCCAGATCTCGTTCGGACTCCTCTGCGGCGGCATCGTGGGCAACTTTCTCGACCGCATTCTGCACGGGCATGTGATCGACTTTCTCGACTTCCACTTCGGCGACTACATCTACCCGACCTTCAACCTCGCCGACATCGGCATCTGCGTCGGGGTCCTGCTCTACCTCTGGCACTCGTTTCGCGAACCCGCGAACTGACCGCGCCCGCCCGACGCGGTTCGCGGTGTCTCCGCGAAATGAATACGGTTCATCTGCGCGAAATAGACCGGCGTCCGGGCGTTTTCGACCAGCCCGGTTCGCCGCGCCCGGGCGAGGCTTGAAACCGGCTCAACCGCCGTCGACCGTCTGCGCCACCGCCTCGCAGAGACCCGCGAAGGTTTCCTCCGCCAGCGACAGCTTGCGCCCGCGAAGGTGGGCGACTCCCCACACGCGTTTCAATTTCCCGCCGGGCATCGGCAGGGAAACCAGCGATCCCTCCGCCAGCTCCCGGCGCGCGACCCAGGGCGCCAGCACGCCCGCGCCCACCCCGACCTTCGCCAGCTCCTTGATCGCCTCCATCGAGCCGAGCTCCATCGTGTCGCCCAGCTCCAGCCCGGCCGCGCGCAGGTGGTCGGCCATGAGCAGATCGGTGTAGCTGCCCTTGTTGTAGACGATCAACGTCTCCTTTGCCAAGGAATCGCCGGGCACGCGCCCCGCGCGCGCCCACGCGTGCATCGGCGAGACCAGCACGCGCAACTCGTCGGAAAACAGACGCCGGAACGCAAGCCCCTCCTCCTTAGCCGGCTCCAGCATCAACGCCAGATCCACCTGGTTCGACCGCAACAGCTCCACCATCCGCGGGCCATCCCCCGGCTCCATCCGCAACGAACAATCCGGAAAGCTCTGACGAAACTCCCGCAAGACCGTCGGCAGCAGATGCTGGCAGGTCGTCACGCTCGCCCCCACCCGCAGCCGCCCGCGCCCCCAGGTGCCCGCCTCCTCCAGCGCGGTGCGTGTGTCGTGCATTTCCCGCAGGATTCGCTCCGCGGAGGGCCGCAACAGTTCGCCCGCCTCGGTGAGAAACACCCGCTTGCCCACCCGATCGAAAAGCGGAACGCCCACGTCCTGCTCCAGGGCCTTGATCGTGTGGCTGATCGCGGACTGCGTCAGATGCAGATCCTTCGCGGTCTGGGTGAAGCTGCCGCACCGCGCCAAGGTGGCGAAGGCGAGCAACTGGCGGCTGTCGAGGGTGGAGGTCATGCGAGTTTCGGCGGCGCTCGCGATGATGAAGAGTCGTCATCGTCCGCGCCGAAATCGTGAACAGCATTTTTCAGACCAGCCAGGGCTGGCACGGCTTTCGCTGGAGCCCGGGCCTCCATGATCCCCTCGTCCACGGCCCCCCGCGCCGCCGGCTCCCCGGCGGTCGCGCCCTCCGGCTCCCGCATTCGCATCGGCTTCATCCCGCTCACCGACGCCGCGCCGATCCTCGTCGCCCACACCCACGGTCTCTTCAAAAAGCGGGGCCTCGACATCGAGCTCAGCCGGGAGGTCGGCTGGGCCACCGTCCGCGACAAGATCGTCTACCGCGAGCTCGACGCCGCCCACTGCGTCGCCCCGATGCTCGTCGCCACCACCATCGGCCTCGGCTGCCTCGCCACCCCCTGTCTATCCGCCTATGTCCTCAACGCCCACGGCAACGCGATCACGCTCTCCACCGCCCTCTGGAAACGCGGCGTGCGCGACGCCCTCACGCTCCGCGACGAGATCCAGCGCACGCGCCATGAGCGTCTGCTTGTCCTCGGCGTCGTCTTCGGCTGCTCCGCCCAGCACATCATCCTGCGCGACTGGCTTCGCGGCGCCCGGATCGATCCCGACAAGGACGTGCGCATCGTCGTCGTCCCCCCGCCCCAGCTCCACCGCAACCTCGCCGCCGGCACGATCGACGGCTACTGCGTCGGCGATCCGTGGAACTCCCTCGCCGTGCGCGAAAAGACCGGATGGATCGCCGCCTGCTCCTCCGATCTCGCCCCAGGCCACCCGGAAAAGGCCTTCATGGTGCGCGAGGACTTCGCCGCCGCGCGTCCCGAGGAACACCTCGCGCTCGTCTCCGCCTTGGACGAGGCCGCCCTGCTCTGCGACGCGCCCGACTTCCGCCCCGAGCTCGCCCGCCTCCTCGCCCGCCCCGAATTCGTCAATCTTCCCCCGCGCCTCCTCGCCCCCGCGCTCGTGGGCCCGATCGAGCTCGGCGGCGGCCGCGAGCCTGTATCCGCGGAAAACTACATCCGGTTTTCCCGCGATGACGCCAGCTGCCCCGCGCCGCCGCGCGCCCAGTGGATGATCGACGGCCTTCTTCGCCACGGGATCATCCCGCGCGGCACGCCGCTCCCCGCCGACCTCGCGCGCCGGGTCTTCCGCGCCGACCTCTTCGCGCAGGCCCGGGCCCGCCACGCCGCGCCGGCCGCGCTCGCGCAGTGACGCCCGTTTCTCCCGGGGCCGAGCGGCAAGGCGGAGGCGATCCCGAGTTTTTCTCATCGTTTCGATCAATTCTTTGAACCCCGTTTCTCGACCTCACGTCAAAGGCTGGCATGCGCACCGCTAAATCGCCCGGCGTTCGCGACGCTCCTCTTTCGCCCGAGCGCGCTTCGTCCCACCGATCCCGCCACTCCTCGCCACGCCACCGATGAAATCCTCCCAGCCCTCGCCCTCCTCGACCAACCTCCCCGTCCGCGGCCTCGATCGTCGCTCCTTCCTTTCCCGCGCCGCCACCGGCCTCGGCGCCGCCGCTCTCCTCGGCGCCGGACTCTCCGGACGCGCCTGGGCCCAGGGCGCCCCCGCGGTCGCCGGAGCCGCCGCCGCGCCGGAACAGCCGAACGTATCCTTCGGGTTCATCGCCCTAACCGACTGCTCGCCCATCGTCATCGCCCACGAAAAGGGCTTCTTCAAAAAATACGGGATCAACGCCACGATCAAGAAGGGCGCCAACTGGGCCGCGATCCGCGACATGCTCAGTTCCGGAGACATCCAGGCCACCCACATGCTCATCGGCATGCCCTTCGCCTCCACCATGGGCCTGATGGGCTCGCCCAAGAAGCCGATGATCATCCCCTGGCTCCTCAATCGCAACGGCCAGGCCATCTCGCTGAAGGCCGACCTCAAGGGCAAGGTCGGCGCCGACCCGAAGGCGCTCAAGCCCTTCGTCGAGTCCGCCAAGAAGCTCGGCGAGCCCATGACCTTCGCCATGACCTTCCCGCCCGGCACCCACGCCATGTGGATCCGCTACTACCTCGCGGCCGGCGGCATCCACCCGGACAAGGACACGAATCTCATCACCATCCCGCCCGCCCAAATGGTCGCGAACATGAAGATCGGCAAGATGGACGGCTTTTGCGTCGGCGAGCCCTGGGGCGCCAAGGCCATCGCCGACGGCATCGGCTTCACCTCGGTCACCACCCAGGACATCTGGAAGGACCACCCCGAGAAGGTCCTCGCCTTCACCGAGGACTTCGCCGTCAAAAACCCCAAGACAGTCAAGGCCGTCCTCAAGGCCCTCCACGAGGCGTCGGTCTGGCTGGACGAGATGGCCAACCGCTCCGAGCAGTGCGATATCGTATCCAAGACGAACTACATCGGATGTCCCAAGGAGAACATCCTCCCCCGCCTCCTCGGCGACCTCGACTACGGCGACGGTCGCAAGACGAAGGACGAGGCTCCCATGCACTTCTCCAGGCGCAACTGCAACTTCCCCCAGCCCAAGTTCGGCCACTGGTGGCTCACCCAGTTCCGCCGCTGGGGCATGGTCTCCGGCGCCCCGGACTACCAGGGGATCGTCTCCAAGGTCATGCGACCGGACATCTACCTCGAGGCCATGGCCGAGCTCGGCGTGACCGACCGGGTCCAGGACGACTCGCCGTTCACCCTGTTCGACGGCTCGACCTTCGATCCGAAGGGCGACTTCGAGGCCTACGCCAAATCCTTCGCGATCCACTCCCTAAAGGGCTGATCCGCCTCCGCGGGGCTCCGCCCCGCGCGACCCACCGGCGGGCGCGACGCCCGCCGGCACCTATCCTTCCGCGCTCCGCCTCCCGTCTTTCGTCCATGAACGCCACCGCCAGAAACCTGATCGTCAGCGTCGTCAGTCTGCTCGCCGGCCTCCTTCTCTGCCTCGGCCTTTGGTCCGCCCTCAGCGCCACCGTCGCGAAGGAATTGCCCACGCCCGGGGCGACCTGGACCGCCGCCAAGCCCTATATCCTCGAACCACTCGCCAAACGCGGCGAGCAGGACCAGGGCATCCTTCGCCTCGTCGGCTATTCCCTCGCCCTCGTCGCCAAAGGCTACGCCATCGCCCTCCTCGTCGGCACGCCGATCGGTTTTCTTCTCGGCCTCTCCAAGGCCTTCGCCCGGGTCTTCGATCCCATCGTCCAGGTGCTCCGCCCGGTCTCGCCGCTCGCCTGGCTTCCGCTCGGTATGGTGCTTTTCCTCAGCACCGGGTCCCAGGCGCTCGAAAACGGCGCGCTGTTCACCATCGCGATCTGCGCCATGTGGCCGACCGTCCTGAACACCGCGGTCGGTGTCCGCGCCATCCCGCAGGACTACCTCAACGTCGGACGCGTCCTGAAGCTCTCCCGCACCAAGATGCTCTTCAAGATCATGGTGCCCGCCACGCTGCCCTACATGTTCACCGGCTTCCGCCTCTCCCTCGGCATCGCGTGGCTCGTCATCGTCGCCGCAGAGATGCTCACCGGCCGCACCGGCGTCGGTTCCTTCCTCTGGAACGAATATAACAACGCCAACTACGGGAACATCATCTTTTCCATCCTCACCATCGGCGTGATCGGCTTCGTCCTCGACCGCCTCATGAGCCTCGCCGAGTCCCGCTTCAAGGCCGCCTGATCGCGACCCGACCACGCCCCGGCTCCCCGCCCCCATTCCCCGGCATCCCATGAGCTTCCTCGAACTCAAAAACGTCTCCAAATCCTACGGCGGCACGTCCGTCCTCAAGGACGTCAACCTCTCCCTGATCGAGGGCGAGTTCGTCGCGATCGTCGGATACTCCGGCCAGGGCAAGACCACGCTCATGTCCATGATCGCCGGTCTCGTGCGGCCCGACTCCGGCGAGATCCTGCTCCAAGGGAAACCCGTCGCCGGCCCCGGTCCCGACCGCGGCCTCGTCTTCCAAAACTATTCCCTCCTGCCCTGGCTCACCGTCGCGGAGAACATCGCCCTCGCCGTCCAGGCCGTCTTCCCGAACCAGACGACCGCCGAGCGCGCCGCCCACGTCGACAAATACATCGCGATGGTGAAGCTCAGCCACGCCAAGGACCGGCTTCCCCGCCAGCTCTCCGGAGGCATGCGCCAGCGCGTCGCCGTCGCCCGCACCTTGGCGATCCAGCCGCGCGTGTTGCTCCTCGACGAACCGCTTTCCGCGCTCGACGCGCTCACCCGGGCCAACCTCCAGGACGAGATCACGCAGATCCGGCGCACCGACAACACCACCATCCTTCTCATCACCAACTCCGTCGACGAGGCGCTGCTCCTCGCCGACCGCGTCATCCCTCTCACCCTGGGTCCCGGCGCCACCCTCGACGCGCCGGTAACCGTCGACATCCCGCGACCGCGCGACCGCACCTCGCTCAACCACGACCCGGAATTCAAGCGTCTACGCGCCCAGATCACCGACAAGCTCCTTGGCTACGGCGCCCGCGCCCGCCAGACCAGCTCCCGCAAGCTCGTCCTGCCCGACATCCTGCCGGAAGACCTCGACCAGCCCCGCCGCAGCGGACCTCCGCGCCGCCCGTCCGAGGAGAGGCGCGAAACCATCGTATCCGGCTGAACCCTACGCATCGCATCCGCTGACACCTCCCGCCCGCACGTCCCGGCCCTCCGCCCAACGCACCCTCATGAGTTCCTTTCTCGAGCTTTCCCGCATCCACAAAACCTTTCCCACGCCCAAGGGCCCGCTCACGGTGGTGAAGGACTTCAACCTTCAGGTGCGCAAGGGCGAGTTCATCGCCCTCATCGGCCACTCCGGTTGCGGCAAATCCACCGTCCTCTCGATGATCGCCGGCCTGTCCGAGGTCTCCGAGGGCGGCATGATCCTCGCCGGCCGCGAGATCACCAACGCCGCGCCCGATCGGGGCGTCGTTTTCCAGGCGCCTTGCCTGCTTCCGTGGTTCACCGCCTTCGAAAACGTCATGCTCGGCGTCGATCAGGTCTACTACACCGCGAGCAAGGCCGAGCGTCGCCAGATCGCCGAATACTACCTGTCCGTCGTCGGACTCGCCGAGGCCATGCACAAGCGCCCCGGGGAGCTTTCCCAGGGGATGCGCCAGCGCTGCGGCATCGCCCGCGCCTTCGCCCTCTCGCCCAAGATGCTCCTCCTCGACGAGCCCTTCGGCATGCTCGACAACCTCACCAAGATGGAGCTCCAGGACGTGCTTCTCGACCTCTGGCAGCGCGACCAAAAGACGGCCCTGATCGTCACCCACGACGTCGACGAGGCGCTCTATCTCGCCGACCGCGTCGTCATGATGACCGACGGCCCCGAGGCCACCGTGGGCGACATCTACGAGGTCAAATTTCCGCGCCCCCGCAACCGCCGCCAACTCCTCGAAGACCCGACCTACTACAAGGCGCGCGAATACCTCATCCACTTCCTCAACGAGCGCAGCCACCATCGCCCCGCCTCGTCCGATCTTCCGCCCCCCGCCTCCGCCAAACCGCCCTCCGGAGGCCTGCGCCGCTTCATCAACGCCTTCGCCGCCGCCTAGGCCGCGGCCCTTTCGGCTTTCCCGCGTGGCGAACCCGCGATTCGCCCGAAGGCCACCGCCTTGCACCCCGCCCGCTCCCTCTTCCGTTCCGCATCAACACGCTCCATCCTATGACCTCCCGCCTCCACCGCCGCCACGCCTCGCTCGTCACGGGCCTCGCCGCCCTCTGCGCCGCCCTGCCCGCCTTCGCCCAATACGTGCCCACGCCGCCGCGCCCCTATCCCGGCCTCGTCAACGACTACCTGCGCGCCCAGGACCCCTACGCCAACCAGTGGAACATCGGCGTCAACATCCGCGGCCGCTACGAGGGGAAGGACGAGGCAGGCTTCACCCCCGCCGGCCAGAACTGGGATTTTTCCTCTGCCGGCGTCGGCGAGACCCGCGACAACAACAACCACTATTTCCTCACGCGAATCATGCCCCGCGTCGGCTACACCGGAAAATGGTTCGAGGCCTTCGTGGAGGGACGCTCCAGCTCGTCCTACGACGACGAGCGCGAGAACAACGCGCCCGCCACCGGCCTCACGCCCGCCGCCTCCCTCGCCGCCCGTCGCGACGTCGCTCTCACCGAGAACGATTCCGACATGAATCTCCACCAGGCCTACCTCTTCGTCGGCAACCACAAGGAGTTTCCCCTCTCCGCCAAGATCGGCCGCCAGGAGCTCTCCTACGGCGACCAGCGCCAGGTCGGCGGCTTCCGCTGGAACAACAATGCCCGCTCCTTCGACGCCGTGAAACTCCGCGCCCAGACGCAGTGGTTCGGCGTCGACGCCTTCACCGGAGGCGTCGTCCAGAACGACAACCACAACTTCAACAAATCGCATCCCGACACCGACCTCTTCTCCGGGCTCTACTTCAACTTCCCCTCGATCGGCGCGTTCACCGACAAGAACATCGTCGAGGCCTACTACTTCAACCGCGACGTCGATCGCGACTCGGCCACCGAGGACTGGCGCGGCGTGCCCGTCCCCTTCCGCAACCCCGTCGTCCAGGATCTAGACGTCTATGGCGTCCGCGTGAAATCCAAGCCCGGCGCGTATGGCCCCTGGGACTACACCGCCGAGTTTATCTACCAGGGTGGCTCCATCAACAACCAGAACGCCACCACCCTCGGCGCCATCGGCCCGGTCGCCGGCCCCGCCATCGTCGCCGGCGCCCGCGAGCGCGAACAGAAGGCCTACGCCGCCATCGCCCAGCTCGGCTACACCTGGACCGAAAGCTCCATGCAGCCGCGCCTGAGCTTCACCTACAGCTACGCTTCCGGCGACAAGAACCGCCTCGATGGCACCAGCGGCACCTTCCAGAATCTTTTCGCCACCACCCATCTCCACTACGGCTACATGGACCTGAACAGCCTGCAAAACCTGCAGGACTTCCGCACCGCCATCACCTTCAAGCCCACGTCCACGCTCACCGTCGCCCTCGAGCACCACTACCAGCTCCTCGCGACCACCGAGGACTACTGGTATAACGTCGGCGGCGTGGCCCGCAACGGCGGCGGCTACGGACTCCCCGGCTCCGGCGCAGTGGGCACCAGTCCGGAGCTCGGCAACGAGGTCGATCTGGTCATCGGCTGGTATCCCGCGCTCTGGTGCCACGTCGAACTCGGCGTCAGCCACTACTTCGCCGGCCGCTACATCGAGCAGTCGCTCGACGACAACGGCGGCACCAACGACGCGAGCTACGTCTACCTCCAGACCACGCTGAACTTCTAACCCGGAGCCGTCCGCGAATCCTCCGCGCATTCAAAAGCCCCGCCCTCTCCCGGCGGGGCTTTTTCCCGTCCGTATTTCACGCCATTCGACCCTCGCATGAAAAAATCCGCCCTCGCCGAACGAATCCTCGACGCCAAACGCGCGAAAAAGACCACCTGGGCCGCCATCGCCCAAGCCTCCGGCCTTTCCGAAGTCTACACCACCTCCGCCTGCCTCGGCGAAAACGCACTGCCGCCCGACGCCGCGCAAAAGGTCGCCGCTTTTCTCGACCTCGGCCCCGACGCCGCCGAAGCGCTCGCCGACTACGCCGACAAGGGCGAGTCGGCGCCCTCCATCCCGAAGGAGCCCCTGCAATATCGGTTCCAGGAAATCCTCTACGTTTACGGCCCCACGCTAAAGGCCCTGATCGAGGAGAAATTCGGCCCCGGCATCATGAGCGCCATCGACTTCACCCTGGACATCGAGCGCGTGCCCGACCCGAAGGGCGACCGGGTCAAGATCGTGATGAACGGCAAGTTCCTCGGATACAAAACCTGGTAAGGTCGCCTGCCTCATGGATGCCGCCGCTTACATGAGGAATCCTCATGATTACGTGAGATAAATCTTGTTCATATTTCGGCACCGCCGCCGGAAACACGCACGGGAGCTGCTGAACCGTCGCCTCAGCAGCATGAAATTCTCCCAACTCCGCTCCTCCGGACACTGGCCCACGCTCTTCACGTCGTTCCTCTATTTCGACGTGAGCTTCATGGTGTGGACCATCCTCGGCGCCCTCGGCGGCCTCATCGCCCCCGACCTCGGCCTCGATCCGCAGCAAAAGTTCCTGATGGTCTCCACGCCCATCCTCGCCGGCGCCTTTCTCCGGATCGCGTTGAGCATGCTCGTGGACCGCATCGGCACCAAGACCACCGGCATCCTCGCCCAGCTCGTCGTCATGGCCGGCCTTTTCACCGCCTGGCGGCTCGGCGTCCACAGCCTCGGGCAAGCCCTCGCGCTCGGCTGCGTGCTCGGCCTCGCCGGCGCCAGCTTCGCCGTCGCGCTCCCCCAGTCCGGCCGCTGGTATCCGCCGCACCTCCAAGGCGTCGTGCTCGGTCTCGCCGGCGCGGGCAACGTGGGCGTCGTCATCGACCACCTCCTCGCGCCCCGCCTCGCCGCCTCCTTCGGCTGGAACTCCGTCTTCGGCTTCGCGCTCATCCCCCTCGCCATCGCCTTCGCGCTCTACGCGATCTTCTCCAAGGAGCCCCCGGGCGAGTTTAAGAAAAAGAAGCTCTCCGACTACGCCGCCCTGCTCGGTCAGCGCGACGCGCACTGGTTCTGCTTTTTCTACACCATCAGCTTCGGCGGCTTCGTCGGCCTCGCCACCGCCTTCGCCATCTACTTCAAGGACCAGTTTCACCTTTCTCCCGTCCACGCCGGGGAGATGGCGGCCTTCTGCACCCTGGTCGGGGCCTTGGGACGTCCCGCCGGCGGCGCGCTCGCCGACAAGCTCGGCGGCATCCGGGCCCTCTCGATTTTCTACACCGTGGCCGCCTTCGCGATGATCCTCGCCGCCTTGTCCTCCAATCTCTGGCTCTGCGGAGCCGCCTTCTTCGTCGCCTCCGGCGCCTTCGGGATGTGCAACGGCTCCGTGTTCCAGCTCCTTCCCCAGCGTTTCGCGAAGGACATCTCCGTCATGACCGGCCTCGTCGGCTGCGGCGGCGGCATCGGCGGCTTCCTGCTCGGCATGTTTTTCGGCGCCTCCAAGGCCCACACCGGCGGCTACACCTTCGGCATCCTCGTCTTCGCCGGCCTCTGCCTCGTCGCGCTCTTCGGCCTGGGCCTCGTGAAACGTCGCTGGCGCACCACCTGGGGCGCGACCGTCGCCGCCCGCATCTGAGTTCCGATCTCCGGCATCGGGCTTCCGTCGCTCCGTCTCTCCCACGCTCTGTCGCCCTGAAACCAATGCCCCGGCTCCACCTGCGGACGACCCACCACTCCACGGCGGGAAATGAAAAGCGCGGCAACGAAGACGCCTTCCTTTTCCAAACCTATCGCGACGACACCGCCCTGGCCCTCGTCGCCGACGGCGTCGGCTCCGCGCGCGCCGGAGGCGAGGCGTCCCGTCGCGCCGTCGACATGCTCGCCGACTGCTTCGCCGCGCGCAGCCCGGCGTGGAGCCCGCGCCGGGCGCTTTCCGAATTCGTCGCCCGAGCGAACCGCCAGCTCCTCCGCGAAAGCGAGGCCCGCCACGGTGGGCCCGAACTCGTCACCACGCTCGCCGCCGTCGTCGTGGCCGGCTCGCGCGCCTACCTCGCCTGCCTCGGCGACTCGCCCGTCTATCTCTTCCGCGCCGGCCTCCTCTCCCGCCTCTCCGAACCTCACGTCTCCACGCTTCCCGGACAGGAAGGCGCCCTCACCCAGGCGCTCGGCCTCGCCACCGATCCCGCGCCGTTTTTCCACGAGCTCGAGCTGTCGCCCGGCGACACCCTGCTTCTTTGCACCGATGGCGTGGCCGTGCCCTTGGGCGAGGAGCGCGTCGCCCGGCTGCTCTCACGTGGCGCCGCCGCCCGCGCCATCGTCGGCGCCGCCCGGGATCCCGAGCTCCCCGCGAACAAGGAACGCCCCTCCCCCGACGACGCCACCGCGCTCGTCGTCGAAATCATCGGCCGCGACGACTCCGCCAGCCCGGGCCAGACCCTTGAAATCGTCTCCAAACTTTCCGCCGGCGACACCTTCCCCGACGGCACGCTGATCCGCCCGCTCGACGATTCCCGGCGCGTCTGGCTCGCCGCCGCGCCCGCTTCCGAGGCGCCGGCCTCCGGCTCCGCGCCTCCCGCTTCCGGCCGGGTCGTCCTCAAATTCCCCTCGATCGACGCGACCGACGACGACACCCGCCGCGACGGTTTTTTGCGCGAGGCCTGGCAGGCCGCCCGTCTCGACTTCCCCGGCTTTGTCCGGGCGCGGGTCCCCACCACGCCGCTTCTTCGGTATTACATCCAGGACTACGTCGACGCGCCGACGCTGCGCGCCGTGCTGCGCGAGGGGCCGCTCCCCGTCGAGCGCGTCCTCGCGCTGGGCGCCTTCCTCGCCCGATCCGCCCAGCACCTCACCCGCCTCGATCTCGCCCACGGCGACATCAAACCCGAGAACATCCTCGTCCTCCGGGATCCCGCGGCGCCGGCCTCGGCCCCCTGGGATTTCCGGCTCATCGACCTCGGCATCGCCACCGAGCTGTATTCGGTCGCCCCGCGGGCCGGCACGTCCAGCTACCTCGCCCCGGAGCGCTTCGGCTCCGCCCCCGTCAGCGAACGCACGGAACTCTACGCCATCGGCGCCACGCTCTACGAATGCCTGACCCTTCGCCCGCCCCAGGGGGAGATCGAACGTTTCCAGACCCCGAGCTTCTCCGCCCCGCCCAAGGCGCCGTCGACCCACAATCCCGCCGTCCCCGCCTGGCTCGACTCCGTCCTTCTCCGCTGTCTCGCCCCCCAGGCCGAGGAACGCTACGCGCTTTATTCGGAGCTGGCCCACGATCTCGCCAATCCGCTCGGGGTTAAGCCCTTTCACCCCGCCGACGCGCCGTTGCTCGAGCGAGATCCCCTCCGTTTCTGGAAGCTGCTTTGCGGCGTCCTCGCCCTCCTGAACCTGCTCCAGCTCTGGCTCCGGCTTCACACGCCCTGATCAACAAAATCGGCTCATGGTCTGATTGAATTTTATTCAACGCGTTCATGGGCCGGCCGGCATGCCGTGGCACCGCCGGTGCTAATCGTCCCGCAACCTTCTTTACCGTGAGCGCCGCACAACCACCCGCCCTCCCGCTTCCCTCCGCCTTGCCCGGCGACTCCACCCCCTTCCGCCCCGACCAGAAGGAGTATCTGCAGGGCTTTTTCGCGGCGTTGGCCACCACCGGCCACCTCGGCTCCC
>JACCDZ011904526.1_pt1 | contig 143059 bp, 142 predicted proteins | sample 7449551 | NCBI WGS metagenome assembly JACCDZ01 (sample SAMN15323452, study PRJNA562643) | freshwater metagenome | isolation source: river surface water | place: USA:Blue River Watershed | collected 2017-08-18
CTGCCCTGGTCTTAAACTTGTGGTTCCAAGTAACGCCTCGGATGCAAAAAGATTGCTTAAAGCCTCTATCCGCGATCCCAATCCTGTGATTTTCTTAGAACATAAAGGGATTTATCGTCAGCGTGTGTTCTGTGCAAAACCAGAGCCGGGACCTGATGATCTTCTCCCGCTTGGGAAAGCCCATGTTGTGCGTGAAGGATCAGATGTGACTTTTGTCGGATGGGGCATGATGCTCTCGATGGTTTCAGAAATTGCTGAAACGCTTTCTCAAGAAGGGATTCATGTGGAAGTTATTGATCTTCGAACGATTGTTCCTCTCGACATTGAAACAGTCCTTACCTCTGTCAAGAAGACCGGAAAGCTTGTCATTGCTCATGAAGCGCCTAAATTTGGGGGCTTTGGTGCTGAAATCTCTGCTCAGATCATGGAGCAAGCGTTCCCATATCTCGATGCGCCTGTTGCTCGTATCGGAGGAAAAAACTGTGCAGTTCCCTACTGCAAAGATCTCGAAGATGCAGTCCTTCCGCAAAAGCACGATCTAGAAACAGCGCTTCGCCAGCTAGCTCTTTATTAGACATTTTTTATTGATTTAAGCACTTTTTCTAGCATGGAGATCAAGGTTGGTATGTCTTCATTAATCGTCTGCCAGATAATTCGATAACTTATATCAAAATAACTGTGAATTAGTTGATTTCTCATTCCAATGATTTTTCTCCAAGGAATATCAGAAATTTTGGCTTTTGTGTTAGACCTCTTTCAAAATTAAGGGTTCGTCGATTTTCAGGATTATTTTGGCCAATTTGTGATTCAAAATCGAGGGGTCATATCTATTTGTTGATATTACCCCTCGATTTTGAATCACAAATTGGCTCAAAAGAACCTCAAAATCGACAGAACCTTAATTTCGAAAGAGGTCTATTATCGGAAACAGCATTTGCAGCTTCTCCTATGAGGAGAAGTTCGCGAATAATTCCACCTAAGAGAAGCCTATCATTCTCTAAATCGGATATGTTTTTATGAGCGATATGTTTCAATACAGCGTGAGCTGCATCCAACATATGCTCAAGTCGATTTAAATCTTTCTTGTCCATAGATTAGGTATGATTGCTCTATAACTTCTTTTCTGAAAAGTTTACTAATGTCCTCAGGAGTTCTTAAATCGATCTCTCGACCAAGACTCTCAGAAAGCTCTTCTTTCATATCGACAAAACTAAAAAGGCCAGGAACATGGTTTGGGTCAAACTCTATTAAAATATCAATATCGCTTGTTTCGGAAAAATGATCTGTTAGAACAGAACCAAAAAGAGCCAGTTTAATGATATGGTGAGATTTACAGAATTTTTCAATCCAGGTTTTTGGAATTTCGATTCTTGGTTTGCTGCTATCCATATACACCTTATAGCATGACTGAGATTTAACATTCTATTAGACAATCATCTAGTAAGCATTCAAAATGGGTCCGCTGATATTCCAAGATCAGTTGAAAAATATATATATGGACTAGCCAAGGCTTTGGCGCCGCCCAAATGTATATTTTTTAATTAAACAAAATCAGAGATTTTTTTTAGGAAGAATGGTTCTAAGGCACTCTTGGTTCTTTTTAGCTAGCTCGTGGACTTTTGTTTCCACTTTTGCTGCAAGAAGTGCTTTCTGTTCTTGATCGCTGAGTTCATGCCATGAGTGGAAGAGGGCGTCGAGAAGCTGCTTTTGCTCGTCAAACAGGTTTGCAGAAGAGATAAGGTCATCACCTGCGTTTTTTAAGTCGGAGGCGTTTAATAAAAGTGCGTTGAGAGTGCTTTCAACGTGTTTTGAATGATCCATATAATTTTTTCCCTCATAATTCTCTTTCTTAAAGAGAGAAAAAAAATATGTCAAATAATTTCTTTAAAAATGAATAGATTTACTGATTTCATGTTGGTAGGCGATTGAAAGGTCAGTTGAAAGTTGGAGCGAATCGAGGGTCTTTTGAATGATCGACCGGGCTTTTTCCGGATGGTTGCACTCTTCGGAAAGATGTGCAAGGTGGATGTGTTTAAGACCGGGATGGGCGACATCTAAGAGAAGTTCGGCGCACTGCTCATTAGAGAGATGTCCCTGCCGGCTTAAGACGCGTTGTTTGTAAACCATTGGACGGGGGGAGGAGTGAACCATGGACGGTTCATGATTGGCTTCAATGTAGAGATAGTCGCACTCTTTGAGATGGGTTTTGACTAGAGTTGTCACAAAGCCAAGATCGGTACAGAAGCCTAATTTATAATTCGATGTGCGGATGGTGAAAGCGACGGGATCGAGTGTATCGTGCTGAATGCTGAAAGGGTGGATTTCAAGATCACCAAACTCAAAAGTTTCTCCTGTGGCAAAGATTTTGAATTTAGGAGATTCATCTAATGTTTCTAAAATAGCACGGGCAGTGTCGCTATTTGTAAAAACGGGAATGTTATATTTAAGCGCAATTGTTCCAAGTCCACGAATGTGATCGACATGTTCATGGGTGATTAAAATCGCATCAATATCACGGATGTCAACAGCCAAAAGAGAGAGCTTTTCTTGGGTAGCTTTTGCCGATAGTCCTGCGTCGATGAGGATGCGAGTATTATTTGTTCCAACGAAAATAGAATTTCCTTTGGAGCCTGAAGCAAGTGGGCAAAAACCTTTCATGATTAATGATTATCACTGAAAGATCGTTTCTTTTTCCAGTAAATGAGAAAACAAGAGCTTCCAACAAGTGCAAAAGCAGATGATACAAGATAGAGATTCATTGGAGGCGGGGCTTCTTCGATTTCCAGAAAAAGTTCATCGAGTTCATTTTCAGCTGTTGGAAAAGAGTCCCAGGCAAATGCAATGAGTGAAAAAACAAATAGAAGATAGCCCATGACTTTGAGCTTTTTATTCAGTGCTTTTTCAATCTCTATTTGATTCGTCTCTGTCTTCAATGAGTACCCTGCGTGGTTTGCTTCCTTCTTGAGCGCTGATCACCCCATGCATCTCTAGCTCATCCATCAGGCTTGCAGCTCTCGCATAACCGATTTTGAGTTTTCGTTGCAAGTAGGTCGTAGATGCACTCTGTGTTTCAATCACGATTGCTTTGGCTTGATCGTAAAGTGAATCGCGGGGACCATCCTCATTTTCACTATCGGTGAGTTGCTGAGCCATCGAGTCAAAAGAAGAGATGAGGTAGTTAGGGGATGCTTGATCGCAGATGAACCGTACGACACGGTTGATATCTTCATCACTTACATAGGCGCCTTGAGCGCGCATGAGGTGAGAGGTCCCTGGCGGAAGGAAGAGCATGTCGCCATTGCCCAGAAGGCTTTCTGCACCATTTTCGTCTAAGATAATTTGCGAGTTGACACGGCTGGCAACTTTAAAAGCGATCCGTGTAGGAAAGTTGGCTTTAATAAGACCTGTAATGACCTCACGCGAAGGGCGCTGGGTTGCTAAGATGAGATGGATGCCGACAGCGCGTGCCATCTGAGCTATCCGAGCAATCGGGGTTTCTAAGTCAGAGCTAGACGCCATCATTAGATCAGCAAATTCATCGATGATGCCAACAATCGCAGGCATTTTTTCAGGCACGGAGACGCTAAGAGATGCTTCAAGTTCAGGGTTGATTGTGCGAGAATTAAAAGCAGTGATGTTGCGGAGCCCTAAATGTTTGAGAATGTCATAGCGGTTTTGCATCTCTTTGACCATCCAGTTAAGCGCTGCATAGGCGCCATGCGGCTCTGTAATGACGGGGGCGATGAGGTGCGGCAGCTGCGTGTAAGGAGTCAGCTCGACTTTTTTAGGGTCGATCATGATCAGCTTGATTTCATCTGGTGTTGCATTCATCAAAATCGACATGATGATTGTATTGATGCAAACAGATTTTCCAGAACCTGTAGCCCCGGCAATAAGGCAGTGGGGCATCTTAGCTAAGTCGCTGAGCATGTTTTCGCCAGCAACGGTTTTACCTAAGATCACGGGGACTAAGAATTTTCTAGAGCCTTGCAGGTAAGAGATGAGCATCTCTTTAAAGCTGACTTCCTGTGGATAGGGAGAGGGGATCTCTACACCAACGGCTGCTTTTCCAGGAATCGGGGCAATGATGCGGATCGATTTTGCTTGGAGTTTTAAAGCAATGTCATTTTCAAGGGCGGTGATTTTTTGGACTTTGACGCCGACAGCAGGATGGATTTCAAACGAGGTAATAGTCGGGCCGCAGTTGATGTCTCCAACTTTGGCTTCGATGCCAAAGCTCAGAAGCGTCTCTTCTAAGATTTCGGCCTGTCTTTTGAGCTCTTTTTTTAAAGACGGCTGGTCGACTTTTTTAGCATTGGTAAGCAGCGAAGGTGGTGGGAGCTCGTATCCGCCAGAAGAGGCACGAGCAGGCCTTGCCTGTTTTTTCTCTTCTTTTTCTAAAAGGGTTCGAATACGGATTTCAGGAGAGACCTCTTTAGGGGGAAGCGGTGCTGGTTTCGATAGAGTTTTTTCAATTTGCTCTGCATTGAAGACGGGAATAGGATCTTCTTTTTCCCTTGAGATTTTTTGGAAAAGTTCGACGATTTTCACATTGGTCAAAAAAAGAAATGAGATAAAAGTTGTCATCGTAAAGGTGATGCCAACCCCCAAATTCCCTAAAAGCCTCTCCATATTGTACCGGGGAAGGTCATGGTAAAGGTAATAAAGGGGAACACCTCCTAAATAGTGGCGGAGTGAGTAGTGGGGATAGGGGAGCTGAAAGGAGAGGGTCTCTGACAAGATTTTATGTTTTAGTGCGCCAGGAATACCCATCCCAAGCTCTGCACAGAGATTAAGGAGGATGCCCATTGAAACGGTAAAAAGGGTCATGTAAAAACATTTAGATCCCAAAGAGGGAACTTTTCCTTTTAATAGGTAGTTCCAGCCCGCCCACCCTATGAATCCGAGAATGGGATAAATCATCAAGCCAAAAAGATAGAGAAGAAACCATGCATATCCGTGTCCTAGAACCCCTAGCCAATTCATAGACTGGTCATTCACATCGTAACTAAAAAGGGAGAGGAGTGTGACAAAAACACCTAGAAGGAGGGAAGCTCCTTGCGCCTCTGGATGGGAAGTGGAAATCGGTTTTTCTTTCTTTGCCATCTTATAAGACTATTGTTAGCAAAATTGCGACAATCAAGCAATACCAAGCAAAAGGTCTAAAAATTCCTCTTTGTAGAAGAGGAATTGCAACCCGCACAACACCAAGGCCCACAAGTGCAGAAACTAGGAGACCAATTGTGCAGCTGGGGATATCAAAATGAGCAGTTTCATTTAATTTAAATAGTTCTAGAAAAGCTCCTCCTGCAACAGCTGGTATCGAGAGCAAAAATGAAAATTTGACAGCTTCATGTACACTAAGACCCCTCTTTACACCGCCGGTAATTGTACTTGCGCTGCGCGAAATACCGGGAACCAGCGCAACACTTTGCAGCGCTCCGATATAGAGTGCATCTTTCCAGCTAAGATTTTGTCCAGACCCTTTCTTCATTTTTTGGGTAAAGAAAAGAAGAAGAGCTGTGATCAAAAGACATGCTCCCAGGAGGTGGGGCTGAGAGGCCCATAACCTGATGGGCTTGAGCAAAAAATAAGCTGGCACGAGTGGAAATAGCGCCGCAGCAAAAAGGATCAGTTTTTTCGGATGCACGAAAAAAAGATCCCAAATGTCTTTCCGAAAGTAAAGAACAAGTGCTATGAGCGTTCCAATATGGCACGAAAGATCAAAAAACACAGTTTCTTCTCCAACTGGGATTTCAAGATAGGTTTTTATCATTTTAAGATGGGCAGAAGAACTGATAGGGAAAAATTCTGTACATCCTTGAACTAGACCCAAAATCATCGCATGCAGCCAGCTCATGGAGAGTACCTATTATAAGAAATTAAGAAAAATGGGGCGATCGACGGGACTCGAACCCGCGACGTCTGGAACCACAATCCAGTGCTCTAACCAACTGAGCTACGATCGCCATCGGTAGAGTAGAAAGTGTAATCGATGCTAGCCGTTTACGTCAAACGGAAGGAGTAAAATAATTTTTTAACATTTCTCCACAAAAATTTACCTTTGTGATAAACTTGCTGTACAAAAAAAGAGGGTATATGTCACTTGCGTTTGATGCAATAGCAGGAGCTATTTCAGGGATTTCCTACTATCGTAGGTGGGATAGCGGCCAGGCTTTAGTTTCTCAGCTCCTTTCAGGAGTGGAGTGTTTTTCTGTTGTGAGCCTAGTGGATCGTTGTGTAATGAGATATTTGTCAGAGAATAAGGGTGCACCTGCTCCTCTATTGAATGGACTTTTTTCTGCAGTAGTAGAGGAGGCACTTTATGCCAAAATCTTACAAACAGAAGAAAGAAAATGGATGCCGTTTCGTCTTTTAGGGGTCTTAATATTAGGAATGACAGCGACAAAAGCGTTGATTCAAATCCCCAAAGAGGCCCAACCTCCTAATGCTGACCTGAAAATAGGGATTGTGTGGGCGCTAACCCGTGAAGTGCTTTTGCAGACGCTTCCTGCTCACTATGCAAGATCTGTTGTACTTGCAACAGATGGCTGCTTATTTGCTCTTTGCGAACTCGAGTTTGAGTACCCCACAAAAGCTAAGATTTGTAAATTTATTTCCGCTGGCTGTTTTCGTATGGTGGCAAATCACGCTGCCTTAAATCGAGGTTTTGTTGCAGCCCTTACGCAGCACGTTCTTTTTAATGTCTCACGCAGCTTAGATGCACGTTTGTAAACTGAAAACTCTTGAATATTATTTACAAAACATGGAAAATCATGAGATATTTTACTTTACCTTTAGGAGGATTTGAATGAATTTAGATAAAGTTTTGCCTTATTTACCAATGCCTGTTGTTGGTGCTATAAACACTGCGCAAAATAAATGGAAGAAAGAGAAAGTTAATCAAGATGATTTTCGTAAACTCATGGAAGGTGTTTTAGCAGCTGCCGGTTATTATCTTGCATTTAAACATGCAAGTCATGCAGGTCTTAACCCAACAAAAGTTGCTCTTTTAGGAGCTGTTGCTTTGCCTTACGTTACAAAGTTGTCCATAAGCGGCCACTTTGTACATCAGGGCATCACACAAGCAATAGCAGCCTCAGCAAAAGGAGATTGGACTTCTGTTGCTAAGAGCGCAGCACTTGCGACATTTGCATATTTTGCAACCACACAAAAGTATGGTCAAATTGTGCAAGCGGGCTATAAGATGATTGGCGCCTAATATTTGATTCTGTTTCTGTTATTGACAAGCCTGGATCTTATGATCCAGGCTTTTTTATTCTAATCTTTGTTATTCTTTAACAATTTCCAAATATTTCACCTTTTTCTTAACAAAACCCCTTTCGCAAAAAATGGTATCTGGCTAAAATGTCAAACGCGGTGTTCTCAGCAAGATCGACTAAAGGACTAAAAATGGTGTACAAAAGTTGGATTCTTTTAAGTGTCATGTGTCTCATCAATACACCTTTAAGTGTTGCGGCTGAGGAGGTAGCACAAGAAAACACCTACACAATTAATTTCCATGACGTTCCCATTGTTGAGTTCATCCAGTTTGTAAGCAAGATCTCAGATGTGAACTTTATCTTTAACCACCGCGACCTCCATTTTAATATCACACTCTCTTCTGGCAGGCCTGCCACTCCAGACCAGGTTGTCAAAGCCTTGGTTCAGGTACTCAGAGCTCATGGAATGTCGATCTCTCTAGAAGATGGTTACTATGTGATCCAAAAAGGAGGAGAAGAAAATGCTCCTCTTAGAACGTATGAAAGAAATCATGAACCAATGCATTCATCGCAACCTGACTCAGCACCTGGCTCAGTATTGGCTGCCTCCTTACAGCCTGTGGGCCCTAGCGGTGAAGCATTGGATCGTGATCCCCGTGTTTTTTCTGGTGAAAGTAAGCCGAACTTTTTGGTTTATAAACTCCAGTACCATGATGGAAGTGAAATCGAAGAGACGGTTAAAAGAATCACGGCAGATTTGGCGACAAAACCACAGACATCACCTAGTTATTTAAATGTTTTAAAGTCGGTCCAGTGGATTAAGGCGACCAACTCGCTGGTTTGCTCGGGCGATGAGGCGTCCCTGAAGAATGTGAAAGAGCTTTTAATCAGTCTAGATGCTCCTTTAAGACAAGTCTTTATTGAGGTTTTGGTTGTCGAGACAGATGCGCGTAACTCTTCAGATTTTGGACTTCAGTGGGCAGCTGGCGGCCGTCATAAAGAAGGAGTTGGAATGGGGATGGGAAATTTTCCTCCATCGCAATCACCAGGACCTTTTGCTCTTGCCTTCCAAAATATCAATGGATCAAACCCTCCGGCAGGTCCGAGCCAGATTCCTCTAGGTAATGGTTTTGACATGGGGGTTATTGGAGATATTCTTTTCCATAAAGGCAAATCGTTCCTATCTCTTGCGACTTTAGTTTCAGCTCTGCAAGCCGATGGCGACAGCTCTATTGTTTTAAACCAAAAAATCATCACACAAGACAACAAGAATTCAAAAATCTTTGTGGGAGACAATATTCCTTTCACAGGATCGATTGTTCAGACAACTGGATCGGGCCAGCAGACGACTGCTAATGTTGAATACCGTGATATCGGAGTCAATTTAAGCATCACTCCGAAACTCGGCGAAGGCGATATCATCACGCTGGATTTAACAGAAGAGATCACCGAAGCAATTCCAACTGGCGCAAATGGCGTGTCTGCTTCTAGCGTCACAGGGATTCAGACAACGAAGACAAACATGATGACGCATGTTCACGTGCCGGATAAACACTTTTTAGTGCTGAGCGGAATGATTCGGAACGCAAAAAGCCAGCATAAGGCGGGGCTTCCCTGTCTTGGAGGTCTGCCTTGGATCGGGTCTCTTTTTAGCAAGACGCAGAAGCATGATGAGAAGCGGAACGTGATTATTTTCGTAAGGCCTCATATTATTAAATCGGTCGATGATTACCGGCGTATTACGGAAAATCAAGAAGATCTCTATAAAAGATTATCGCCGAAAGATGCGATCGAGCAGGCGACTTCTCTCGTGAAATAACACGAAGATTAAAATAAGTGTCACAAGCGCCCAGCTGAGAGTAAAGCCGGGCATTCTCCATTGAAAATCAAAGAGAGTAGGAGGGTTTGTTGCAACATGCAGCATTCCATCTGTTATAAGCCCTGCCAGTTTTAGAAACGGGGGTATCATAAATCCAATAATTAATAAGAAATAAGCTACAGAGACAACAGGGGGCAAGAAAAGGTTATAGACGAGGCTGAGAAGCGGAAATTTATGGAAATGAAAGAAGATAAGAGGAAGAGAAACCAGATGAATGGCCAAGTTAAGGGCTAACGCTTCCCGGCAAAAAAAGGTGACAATGTGGCCTATGCGGTCCAGCAGGGGAAGGGAGCGGATTTCAGAGAGTGTGCGATTTGCAAGATAGTGGGACAAAAGGTTTCGAAGAGGTGGGTAGACGATGAAAATGGCAGCGGTGCACAGAAAACTGAATTGAAACCCAAGCTGGTAATAAACAAGCGGATCAAGAAGGAGCTCGAAAATCAGTGCAGCGCCAAGCGCGTTAAGAGGTGAGATTTGAAAACCTTTGATTCGGGCTATTGCATAGAGCATAACACCCGTCCACGCCCGCTCTATAGGTGGAGAGTTTCCAAGGATGAAAGCATAAAGTGAAAGGAGAGCCATGAGAATAAAAGTCCCTTTAGCACCGGGAATTATCACCCTAAGTACGGCACCTAGAAGAAGAGCTAAAAGTGAAAATTGAAATCCAGACACTCCCAATAAATGGAGAAGTCCTAGGCGATTAAATTGAAGGGACATCAGTCTGTCATCGATGTCACCTGTAACCATTGAAAGTAGAAAAGAAGCAGCCGTTTGGGAGGAGAAGAGTTTTGAAAATTGATGGCGGATCCCATCTTTGACTTGAAATCTCCATTCGGTAAAAGAAAATGTGCCGCTTTGGGGTTCGATGTGGGTTGGTTTTAAGACATAATGCGGAAATGTTTTAGGAAGAAGCTTTCCTTCAATTTTAGAAACTCGGTTTCCAGGGGGCCTTTTTTTATGAAGAGGGGTGTAAATTTGGCAAGGAATGTGGTCCCAGTTTGCTCCATCTGTTTTGAACTTCAAGCTTCCCTTTGTGATATAAGAGGTGCCAAAAGGGGAATGGGCATAGGAAACTGACTCAGGACTGAATATTCCGGAGCCTTCAATGCCCGTTTCGGGTAATGCAGGAAGAGTAACTGTCAGCATGGCATATCCAAAACCGAATGCGAAAGTCAAAATGCCTGGAATCCATTGGATCTTCCTGAGAAGCAGTGCAAAAACGAAAAGATAAATGAGATGGAGTTGGATCTGCGTGCAGATTCCAAGAAGTAATGCGATGCCATAGAAAAAAAGCGGACTCAAATTCATACACGATTAACCTCATATAAGAACGGTAGAATCTTTAATGACTTCGGGTAATAGACATCTTTCTAGATGGTGAACAGTTATTTTAGTCCTATATGAGTGAAATAACTCGATCACGTTTCATCTGTCCACACAAAAAAAGACCACGAGCCGGAACTCGTGGTGTTCGCATGGGTTTTAAATCCATGCGGGATGATATAAACATCGTACTTAAAACTAATATTTTTTTATATAAGAAAATTTAAAAACATACAAATATTACTCATCTTCGTTTTTAGGAAGAGATTTTTCCACGGAGCTGTAAATAAGTCTAGCGCCTCTATGGCCTGTGAGATAAAACAAAATCCATTCGAGAAGCACAGTGAGTCTGTTACGGAAGCCAATGAGGTAAACAATGTGGATAAAGCACCACATCAGCCAAGCGATAATACCTGTAAATTTCAGCTTCCCGATCATAGCAATGGCTTTGGCCTTCCCGATGGTTGCCATGCTTCCTTTATCGAAGTATTTGAACGGTTTTCTTTTATCCTTCGGAGTTTGTTTTTTTATGATCTTGGAAACATACTTTCCTTCTTGGATTGCAACAGGCGATACTCCTGGAAGCGGTTTTTGGTCTTTCCCCATTGCACAGGCAGCATCTCCTATGACAAAGACTTCCGGATGATTTGGTATTGAAAGATCAGGTTCCACTATTGCCCGTCCCTGTCTATCAAGAGGGATGTCAAGGGTTTTAAGGAGCGGAGAGGCTTGATTGCCCGCTGCCCAAATCACGTTTTTGCAAGGATAGAAAGTATTGTCAACCTGCACTCCTTCTTCAGTGATATTTGTAACTTTTTTCCCGACAAGAACTTCGACACCAAGCTTTTCAAGGTCTTTTTTCGCGCGATCAGAAAGTGAAGTAGGGTACATCGGTAAGATATGAGGAGCTGCTTCGACGAGATAAATTTTAGATTTTTCAGGTTTAATGCGTCGAAAATTTTTGAAAAGGGTTTTACGGGCTATTTCTGCGATAGCCCCCGCCATTTCAACACCTGTAGGACCTCCGCCGATAATTACAAAATTAAGATATTGAGCAGCTTTTTCTGGATTATCGATGCGTTCTGCTTTTTCAAAAGAAATCAAGACGTCTTCACGGATTTGAAGAGCATCTTTAATGGTTTTTAATCCGGGGGCATATTTTTCCCAAGCATCGTTGCCAAAATAGGAGTGACGAGCTCCGACTGCCACAACTAAGTAGTCATAACCTATCCGTTCACCATTAGCTAAAACGACTTGTCTGTTATTTTTATCGATTTGGGCGACATCTCCCATAAGGACTATGGTATTCTCTTGTTTGCGCAAGATTTCACGGATCGGAATCCCGATTTCTCCAGGTGATAGTGCTGCGCTGGCGACTTGATAGAGAAGAGGCTGAAATAAATGGTGGTTGGTTTTATCAATGACTAGGATTTCTAATTTTGTTTTCTTAAGAGCTTTAGCGACGTTAAGTCCGCCAAATCCTGCACCGATAATTACAACTTTAATAGGTTTCATAATCTTGTCTATAGCGTTTTGAAGTTTCTCTTCCAAGTATAATGTACAATCTAAATGTAAAGGATTGCAATTTTTTCTTGAGTAGGATACACTTTTACGTCGTTTGAGGAAGAGGTATAATAGGTACTTGAAATTAATGTCTTAACCAGGCGATGTAATATTGAATACCAAGGGACAATGTGAAGAAGGTCATTCACAAAGTAAAAGTTAAAAATCCTTTAGGTCTACATGCAAGGCCTGCTGCAATGATATCTAAATTATTGCAAGGATCAAAATCTCAAGTGACGCTTTCTTACAGACATGAAACTGTCAACGCTAGAAGTATTATGAGCATTTTAATGCTTGCGATAAAGAAAAATAGCCTAGTTACTTTGACAATTGAAGGGGATGATGCTGAAGAGATACTTGTCAAACTTGTTACAGCTTTTGAAACGCAATTTGGAGAGCAGTTAAGTTGAATCAAGAAAAAGAGATTCATATCAAAGGAGCACCTGTGAGCGAGGGAATCGCAATTGGGATTCCTGTGTTTCTTTCTTCAGAAAGCGAAGAGGTGCCCGAGTTCCCTATCACGACCGGCGAGGTCGAAAATGAAATTGCCAGATATCGTCAAGCGCTTTCCTCTAGCCGTCATGATTTAAAGAAGCTTCAAGATGATTTGACAGAAGAAGGGTCCAGCGAAATTGCTTCTATCATTGGAACACATATTGAAATGCTGGATGACCCTCTCATGACCACTCACATGGAAACCAAGATCCGTGAGATGCTTAAGAATACAGAATCTGTATTTCATACTGTGATCCATGATTATGAACTGCGATTCAGTGAAACTCCTGACAGCTTTTTTCAGCAGCGCCTTAGTGATGTCAGAGATTTATCTCAACGAGTTCTTAGAAACCTCTGTGATTCTAATAAAGTTTCTTTTGATGAGATCCCTCAAGATGCGATTGTTTTTGCCAAAGAACTGATTCCGTCTGATACAGCCTCTATTCAAGCCTCACGTATTAGCGCTTTTGTAACACAAAGTGGAGGGGGAACTTCTCATGCGGCCCTCATTGCTCGGGCAAAAGGGATTCCATATGTTTCCAGTGTTAGTATGGACGTCTTAGAAAAATCCCAGGGATCCTACGTCATCGTTGATGGAAGAACAGGCGATATCATTTTGAATCCTACGAGCGATACGATTGAAAAATATGAAAAACTAAAAAAACGTCTTATGAAGCAATATCAGCAGCTGGAGAAAGATAAAGACCTTCCTGCTGAAACATTAGACGGATATCAGGTAGAGCTCTTTGCTAACATCAACAATTTAGGCGACTTAGAACTTGCCCATCATCACTGTGCTGAAGGGATTGGTCTTTTTAGGTCCGAGTATCTTTTTCTAGAAAACCCGACACTTTTTTTTGATGAAAATGCTCAGATAGATGAGTACAGAAATATATTTAGCCACTCTAAGGGATTATTAATAACTTTCCGTGTGATGGATTTAGGCGGAGATAAATATTCAGATCTTTTTCCTGAGATGTCAAGAGAGCCCAATCCTGTCTTGGGATGTCGAGGAATTCGTTTTCTTCTTAGAAGGCAAGATGTTTTCAGAATCCAGCTTAGAGCTGTTTTACAAGCAGCTGTGGGACACCGTATTCGGCTTTTACTTCCTTTGATTGCAGATATCCATGAACTTCGCGAAGTAAAAATGTTTATTCAGAGAATAAAAGAAGAATTACGATCGGAAGGAGTTCCATTCCTTGAAGTGACGCCTGTTGGCTGCATGTTAGAGGTTCCATCGGCAGTTCTCATATGCGATGCCTTAGCGCAGGAAAGTGATTTTCTAGCTCTTGGGACAAACGATCTGATTCAATACACGCTGGGGATTGATCGAAGTAACCCTGGAATGAGTGACTTTTACTATCCGACGCATCCTGGGGTGATTCGAATGATTCGGATGACGCTCTTAGAAACCAAGAGATATGCAAAACCGGTCACTATTTGTGGAGAGATGGCATCCAACCCGATTGTTACAGCTCTTCTTTTAGGCATGGGTGTCAGACAATTTTCTTGTGCTCCTCGTTTCATCCCTCTTATTAAACGAGTTATTAGGCATTTATCTCTTGTAGACGCTGTCGATATTGCCGAACATGTTTTAACTCTGAAAACATCTGAGGAAATTTCGAGCTACCTTCATGCTGAGATGAAAAAGGTTCGCAGCGAGCCTTTATAATGAGAAAGGAGTTGCTTCCGACGACTGTGCAAGCTTCTGATTTGCATCAGCAAATGCTGCTTGAATAAGATCTTGCAGCCCTTCCACATCATTGGGGTCTACACAGGCTGGTTTGATTTCAATCTTTTTAAGATGATGGTCGCCTGATAGAACAACTGTTACAAGACCATTTCCGGAAGAACCAGTAAACTCCTGCTGCTTGAGGTCTTCACGCATTTTTTCATACTGCGCCTCAAATTGTTTGGCTTGCTTTTTGAGTTTTGAAAAACCACTGCCCATATTTAAATCTCTTTTTTTAAAATTCCTTCAAGTTCAACGGCTGCAAATCGAAGAATCGTATCGTAATGACTCTGTGGACGGGAAGGGGTTGTAGTAGGAGGTGTCTTGTCTGACTGGGGCAGCGGGTCTAATTCATGTCGTGGCTCTGGAAGAGGATCCTTTTTAACTTCTGCAGGTGCCTTGACTGGCGCGGCGGGCTTAGGGGAATGTACCGGAACGTTTCCTGAAGAGAGTTCTTCTAATTTACGCACTAATGAGGGAAGCGAAACGCGCTTTAAGCTTCGGATGAGGTGGAGGAAAATCATCTCGAGCGTGACGCGTCTAAATGTTGTTTTATTCAGTTCTTTGATCCATCCGGTCAGATAATCGAGTATATATAGGAGATGATCTTGCGTAAAAATGGATGTCATTTTGCGGTAATGAGCCTCTTCTTGGGGCTGAAGATAGGTCTGAAGAGACATTTTATACTGCATTAAAAGGTGTGTTCGGTAGTGCTCCAATAGCCCTTCAAGAAAGGTATGAAGCTCGCGTCCTGTTGAAAAAAGGGTGTGCGAGAGTTCAAAAGCGGCAGAGAGGTTTTCTTTTTCAATTGCTTCGTCTAGTTGAAAATAGAAATGACGAGGGGTTACCCCTAAAAGTCTCGCTGCAGTCTCATAGGTTACAGCAGACTCTTTATAACATAGAAGTTGGTCAAAAATAGATTCAGCATCACGAAGTCCTCCTTCTGCAACTTGTGAAATGAGCTGCAAAGCACCGTGTTCAACAGGAGTGCCTAGGTCATTTGCAATAGATTGAAGTTTGGTTGAGATCTGATCAGTTGTAAGCCGTTTTAAGTCAAACCTTTGACAGCGGCTCATAATGGTTGCAAGAACTTTATGAGGCTCTGTAGTCGCAAAGAAAAATTTTACATTACTGGGAGGCTCTTCGAGGGTTTTAAGAAGAGCATTGAAAGCCTCCTTTGTAAGCATATGAACTTCGTCGATAATATAAATTTTGTACTTACTGCCTGCAGTGGAATAGCCAATGGTGTCGTTGATTTGGCGAATATCGTCAATTCCTCTGTTGGATGCGCCGTCGATTTCATGAACATCAAGAGATCTGCCTTGCATGATTTCAAGGCAAGAAGAGCAGTTATTGCAAGGCTCTTGCTCTTCTAATAATTTATGGCAGTTTAGTGCTTTTGCAAAAAGTCTGGCTAGGGTTGTTTTTCCGGTGCCTCGGCAGCCGCAGAAAAGATAAGCAGGGGCGACTTGGTCTAGTTTAATCGCATTTTTTAATGTCGTTACAATCGATTCTTGGCCGACAATCGATTTAAATGTCTGAGGACGGTACTTGCGTGAAAGATTTTGATACATAGTTTTGAGTATAGCTGCTTGCTGATTAATCGTCTTTAGATCATGATCTTATAGTCTTTAATGGAAATACGATCAATAATGGTGTAGTTTTTCCTTAAGACTTTCTTAAATATGAATCATAGGATTTTGTCATGATCCTGAAAGTGATCCTTCGATTAGTAACAGGTATAAAAAATTTGATTCATAGCGATTGGAGATGGGTTTATAAGGCTTTTTTTGTGACCAGTTTCATTCTAACTCTGGCCTATTTTATCCATTTTCGTGAAGTGCGTGTCGATCGTCTAGAAATGGGCAGCATTGCAAAAAAATACGTTGTTGCTCAAGTGTCATTTGAATTTCCCGATGTTGAAACAACACGCGTGCTAAGAGAAGAATCATTGAAAGATATTGGTTTTATTTATTATTTCGATGATGAAGAAATTGTAAAAGCAGAAGGTCAAATTGAAGATTGGCTCATACTGACGCCACAATGGAGAGAACAACTTCCTTCAGTGACTTTTGATGACCTGATGAACGCTAATACTGCCATCCGTAATGCTCTCATTAAACATGAATTCACAGATAGACGAACTGCTCACAAACTTGCCCTTCTAGGATGTGACTCGTTCAATTTTCTTCCATGTGAAGAAGATGGAAAGGGTGGGTTATCCATGGATTCGGTTTGGGAGCAGGTACAAAAAATAGCCTTTCCGGACTCAAGTGGGGAAGCCTCTTTGTTTATGTTACGAAAATATCAGAGCTATCCATGGCGGTTTGAGGCCGATTTTGGTGTGCGCCGAGAGTTAAGAAAAAAAGTCAAAGAACTTATTCCCATCCGAATGACCCATGTTGAAGCTGGAAGTCGTATTATTAATGCGGGTGATGTAGTGACAAGGCGTCACTTGAATATGCTTCAAGAGATGAAAAACGTGCTCACCGAAGAGCAGAGCGGTCTTACCCCCCTTACAGTCCTTGGAAGTATTTTTTTCTCTTTGATATTGGTTTCGGTGAGTCTGATTTATCTTTATAAATTTCACACTTCCGTTGTTGAATCCTTTTCTCAATTATCTCTAATCGCAGTTGTAACTCTATTGACGCTTTTTTTTGCTAAGCTGAGCGAGTATTTCATCATTCAGAAAATTAGTTTTTTTGTAGAAGCCTGCCGTCTGCCTGTTTACCTTTTCTTTGCAAGTGTGGTTCTTTCAATATTGATGGATCGAACTGTGGCTTTATTTATATCAGGACTCATTACCATTTTGCTAAATATTACCTTAGCAGTGAGTTCTCCCGATTTTGCGGTTATGAATTTAACAACTGCGGTTCTAGGAATCGTATGGACCAAAGGTGTTCGTAAGAGGAAAGAGATTCTTACGATTTGTTCAAAAGTCTGGGTCAGCTCAATCTTAATGATATTTGTGCTTCATCTACTGAAAAATCAGTTCTGGAACATTCAAATGCTCAATGACTGCATAACGACTAGCTGCTTTATTTTCGCTATTTCAATGCTGATAGTGATGATTTTGCCCTTTTTGGAATCGACTTTTGGGGTTGTCACAGACATGATCCTTTTAGAGTCGATAGACATCAATAATCCTCTCCTAAGACGGTTGAGCGTGGAAGCTCCTGGAACATATCAACATTCTTTGAATGTTGCTAACCTTGCTGAAAACGCAGCTCTTGCTATCGGAGCCAACGCTCTTCTTTGCCGTGTGAGCGGTCTTTATCATGATATAGGTAAGATCATCCAGCCCAGTTATTTTACTGAAAATTTGGGAGATGGATTTAACATGCACCAGCTTCTTACTCCGGTAGAGTCTGCTCAAGTTATCATTCAGCACGTGACAGAAGGAATTAAGCTCGCAGAAAATGCAAATCTTCCTAAGCCTATCATCGATGTTATTCGTGAGCATCATGGAACAACGCTCGTCTATTATTTCTATCATGCTCATATCGAACAAAGTCGATCAAGGTCTCTTGGGCTCGAGGAAGGTTTTTTCCGCTATCCAGGGCCCACGCCTCAGTCACGCGAATCTGCTATTGTGATGATCACTGATTCGATCGAAGCAACTTTTCGATGCGAACGTGTGGCAGATGAGAAGGGCATTTCAGCTCTCATAGAGGGAATTGTAGGAGATAAAATAAAAGAGCATCAACTAGACGCTTCAGGACTTACTTTTGAAGATCTTGAAAAGATTAAAAAAGCTCTTTTTCGCTCGCTGCTTGCAATTATCCATGTCCGTCCTCCTTATCCAGCAAAATCAAAGTCAATATCTCAACCCACGGCCATTGTCTAAAAGTCGCATCGTGAGAGCGGTCTGAGAATAAGCTTTTTAGAGCTTAAGAAGAGATTGTAGATAGCTCTCTAAGATCAGAGAAAGCTTATCAAGATCTGTTTGGCACTCATTGATATTTACAGTGACAGAAGGGCTTGGTGGCCTATATGAACTAAGATAGGCTTTAAGTTTAGGTTCTGTGCCTGAGGGTCGGATAATAAGTGTACTGCCATCTTCTAAGATCCATTCAAGAACGTCTGCTAGTGGGAGAGAAGAAGTTTTTTGAAGATAATCTAAAGTTTTTACAACGGTTTGGTTTCCTAAGGAAGAAGGTGGATGATCGCGGAGCTCTTTCATGAGATGGCGTATTATATTAAGGCCTTCTTTCCCATTTGAAACATCGATGGAAAGCGCTTTTTCTTGATAAACACCAAAGTGGTGGTAGATATCATGCAGAAGATCAAGAAGGGTTTTTCCTTGAGTTTTTAGATCGGCAGCTATTTCTGCAAATAGACAGGCAGAGGCTATCCCGTCTTTATCACGGCAGCTAGTTCCGATAAGGTATCCAAAGGACTCTTCTGCTCCAAATAGAAAATCGTGATCTTTGTTTTCCCATTCTTTAATTTTTTCACCGATGTACTTAAAACCTGTCAAAACACGTGTAGTTTTGACTTGGAAGGAATTTGCGATTTTGTCAATAAGAGGGGTTGTAACAATCGTTGTGACAATGCCGCTTTTAGAGGAAAGCAATTGTTTTTTAGATAATTTATCACAGAGGTAATAAGTTCCAAGGGCTGCCAGCTGGTGTCCGTTTAACGTGACAGGTTTACTGAGATGGTTAATCACAACACCCAGCCGGTCGGCATCGGGGTCTGTGACTAATAACAGATCGGAATGAGATTTCATCAGTAACTCTATTCCTTCATCAAGAGCTGCAGGTGTTTCCGGGTTCGGAGAGGAGACCGAAGGGAAGCTGCCATCGATTTCACATTGTGATTGGACAAGTAATGGTTTGCTGAAACCAGTTAGCTTAAGTGCTTTTGGTATAAGTGTAATGCCTGTTCCATGCAGACTGCTATAGCAGATTTTTAATGATTTTTTGTCAGAGGAGGAAAAAATAGGATGTGAAGAGATAGTTTTTAAATAAACTTCATCAAGAGTAGTATCAATCCAAGAGAGAAGGGGAGAAGATAGATCTGCTAGTTGGACGTGTGAATAAGAGGGGATTTTTTCTATTTCTTCTATAATCCCAGCATCATGTGGGGCTACAATTTGAGCACCATCGCTCCAATAGACTTTATAACCATTGTATTCTTTAGGGTTATGCGAAGCTGTGATCATAATAGCTGCCGCCGCCTTAAGATGGCGGCAAGCAAAAGAGATAAAAGGAGTTGGTCTTAAAGAGGAGCATAGATGAACTGGAATCTGATTGCCCAGAAGAGTGCGTGCGGTTTCTTGTGCAAAAAGCTCAGAGTTTTCTCGGCTATCAAAGCCGATAACAACACCGGAGGCAGGAGCTCCCTTTTTCTTAAGATAATTTGCAAGTCCTTGAGTTGCTTTTCGTATGGTATAAATGTTGAGGCGAGAAGTCCCTACACCCATAATTCCACGGAGCCCGCCCGTACCAAATTTGAGTTCGGAAAAAAAAGCAGATTCTAATTCAGAAGGAGTATGGCAGAGCTTTTTAACTTCCGCTTGTGTTTGGAGGTCAAAATAAGAGCCCTCCATCCAAGGACGAGCTTGCTCTAAGATTGACTTTGCTGAAGCTTCATGGGGCATTTCAGAAAGAAAAGGAGACATATTTTTCATTTTTTCACTCATTTGTAAAGCCTAAGGCTATGAGTCCTGCTAAAATTCAAATTAACGATTGCTTTCCATATCAATTATTTCGAAAGGTATCACAGGAGCCTCAGGGTGGTCAACCCCTTCACATCTTTTTCCTACCTCTTTCCAGCTTTCAGGGGACGCGATATTTTCTTTCCACCAAGGAAATGTGCGGCATTGGGAAGGCCTTGCAGTGTAGATTTGGCATCGTTTTTCTTTCAAAAAGATGCAGTCAAAACTGATCCGATCTTCGCGCAAAGAAAGTCTTCCAAAGATAGATCGAGTATACGATTGAATAAATTGATCTTTTGAGATGCCTAAATGTGCTGCAATTTCTTCCACTTCTTCAGGAGTAAGCCAGACATAACCAGGCTCTCCAGTGCAACACCCTCCGCAGCCGGTGCATTTAAATTTGAGTCCGTTCTTATACCAATTCATAGGTCATCCCAATAGAGTCAGGCATCCATTGATCTTGATTCCATGCATAGTGTGAAATGGATGCTGTGTTTTCCTTCAGTTCTATGAGATTCCATCCGCCATGTTTTCTATGAGGAGTGGAGCCAGGATCCAAAATCAGTGGAAGTCCGCTAGATTTTAAAGGAGCGATACATCTGCGATGGGTGTGTCCATGGCAATAAATTTTTATTTGAGGGTATTTTTCAATCATCTTTTGAAGCTCTTTCCCGCGAATAAGGCGTTTGCGGGGAGATTCATGTTGGAAAAAAGGAAAGTGGTTTATGAGAAGGACATGATCTTCGGGTGGCAGGTCTTGAAGTAATTGCTCTAGAGCCTGCTCAGTTTTAGGATTAAAATAACCCGTAGAATGAAACCAGGAAGTCGCAAGAGCGGTGTCTAGGCCAACAATCCACCAACCCTGAGAGTTTTTCGAGACTTGCTTTGCGGTAAGGCCTGAACTTTTTAAGTCTTTATGCTGCCAGCAGCTGGAAAAATAATCATAAAACCGCTGGTCTGCATAAGCGTTTTTAGTGTAATGGTCATGATTTCCTGGAATGCAGAGGACTTCAATACCTTGCGCTTCAATCTCTGCAATGAAGCTTTTTGCGTGGCTAAATTCTGCCGGGGCAGAAGTTGTTGAAAGATCTCCTGTTACAATGACATAGTTTACATCTAAAGATTTTAATAAATGAGGAAGAGGTTTTAGTCTTGAATGATCAAAATGATTCCTCCTTCCAAATATAAAATTAAGATTACCAAGCCACCTTTTTGAAAAGAGTTGGGATATGTTCCAATCCCAACTTGCAAAATGAAGATCTGAAAGGTGTGCGATGCGCATAAAGAAACTAGCGACCTTTCTTTTTCAAAGTTTGACGGCGCATCACTTTTTTACTCGCTTGAATTTTGCTCTCAGTACTTTTAATCCATCGCTTTCCTTCGATATGGACATTTTTAGGAGCTGCCTGGCGCTCTTGTGTCCCAGGAGTTCCAGGAGCAGTTCTTTTAGAATGAGGTGATTTAATTTTTTTTTGTTTGGCAGAGATATTTCTATTGAGAGATTTTAAAGAAGCTGCTTCCTTTTTCTGAACTTTCTTAGGATACCTGGACAAGAGGCTTGCAGGTTTGATAGTATTACTCATGGGTTTTGGATTAGGCTGAATTGCAGATGCACGAACTTCTTTATTCATCTTTTTTCGTGCTCGCTGGGTGATCTGATATTTAGGCTTATTCATGTGCAGACTCCTTTGGGGTTGACGACCAATTGTAAATCCTCTATGGATAAATATATATAATAATGTTAAAAAACTACCAAGAATTCATACCTAAATCATTTTATGTCTTAAGGCGTTATAGCCTAAGTCTTTTAAAAAAAGACTTTGCATCAGGCGTCACTGTAGGAATTGTCGCCCTTCCACTTGCCATGGCTTTTGCTATGGCGTCAGGAGTTGAACCAGAAAGGGGACTTTTTACGGCCATAGTAGCCGGTTTTTTAATCTCTTTTTTAGGAGGAAGCCGAGTACAAATCGGTGGTCCAACGGGCGCCTTTGTCGTCATCGTCTATAGTATTGTTGAAAGGCACGGCTATGATGGACTAGCGCTTGCTACACTTCTTGCCGGGGGACTTCTAATCTTAATGGGGGCTTTCAGATTAGGGACGCTCATTAAATTCGTTCCACACCCTCTGATTATTGGGTTCACCTCCGGACTTGCTCTGGTTGTTTTTTCCTCACAGATTAAAGATCTTTTAGGGCTTCAGATGGATGAAGCTCCTATACAATTCATTGATAAGTGGGCTGCCTATTATCACATGCTTCCTACCCTTGATTGGGTGACAACAGCGCTGGGTGTTGGAATGGTGGCGTTTATTTTTGCGCTCAAAAAATGGGCTCCATCAATCCCATGGGGTATTGCTAGCATTATTGTCGCTACTGCTGTCACAGCAATTTTTCATCTTCCAATCGATACTGTTACATCTCGATTTGGACAGCTTCCTTCCAGCCTTCCCATGCCAACGTTTAACTTTGATTTTGCAAGAACATTAGATGTTCTTCCCGACGCTATCACAATTGCTATTCTTGCTGGAATTGAATCTCTTCTTTCAGCAGTTATTGCCGACAGTGTGACCGGTGGACGGCATAAACCGAATTGCGAACTCATTGGCCAAGGCTTTGCAAACATTGGTGCAATAATATTTGGAGGCATTCCTGCAACAGCAGCAATTGCAAGAACAGCCACGAATATCAAAACAGGAGCCCAAACCCCGATTGCTGGAATGATCCATGCAACAGTTGTGATGGTTCTTCTCTGGTCTTGCGCGTCTTTAGTTGGAGGAATTCCCTTAGCGGCTCTTTCAGCTATTCTTGTAGTGGTTGCCTGGCAGATGAGCGAGCTATCTCATTTTGTTAAAATCATAAGCACCTCTCGAGGAGATGCTGCAATTTTGCTGACGGCTTTTTCTTTAACGGTTCTCATCGATATCACAATTGCTGTTGAAGTCGGAATGCTGATGGCAGCCTTTCTGTTTATGAAACGAATGAGCGACGTCAAACATGTCATTACGCTTGAGACTAAACTTCCAGAGCAAAGTGTCGAAGTCTATAAGATGAGAGGTCCTTTCTTTTTTGGCGTCACTGACAGGCTAAAAAATCTCATTATGCAGATGGATGTGCCACCTAAGCTTATTGTTCTACGCATGAAACATGTCCCTCTTCTTGACGCGTCGGCAATGCAAGCTCTCCGGGAAATGAGTAACCGCTGCATAACAAAAGGATCCAGGCTTGTTCTAGTTGAAGTTCAGCCCGAACCGACTGAACTTCTGCAAGAGTATGGGCTTGGTGATTTGATCAACTCTTCTCTTCCCGAACTAGAAGCGTATAATTTTAAGAAATTGTAGTTGCTTTGAGAAAAGTTTAATGATCTTTAAATCATTTCCGATGGATTTCCACCCATCTGTTGTTGCTTATATTCTGCGTACTGGGATTTACAGAATCGCTCATATGCACGTTCAATTTTTTTTGCATCACCTTTAGCAACTAATTGAATTGTAGGGGATTTTCCAAACGTTTCTAGGTTTTCGACATGATCTTTCTTATACTCTTCATATGACATGATATTTTTCATAAAACTTTTGTAAGAGACAACCTCATTTGTAGGTCTTTGAGGAAATGCATTGATACTATACTCTCTAACAAAGGCTCTAAGTGGGAAATAACATGATAATCTTATTGCCATAAAACCCTTCCTTGTCGGGCAATACTCCAACTCATTATCCCTCATCTTGTGCATGGCCAATCAGTGCTTCAGACAGAATAATCATGCCCGCAGAAGAGAGCGCCGTTGTTAAGGAATGCTTGATAATTTTGCAAGGGTCAATGATTCCGCCTTTGACGAGGTCTTCCACTTGCTGTGTGAGGGCATTAAAACCCCAATTGATGGGTTGAGATAAGACTTTTTCTAAAAAAAGCGAGCTGTCAAAGCCTGTGTTTTGGACAATTTGCCTAAAAGGGGCCTCACACGCTTTTAGAACAATCTGAAAGCCTGTAAGTTCATCCCCTTTTATATCGGGGGTTTGCGCGGCTTTAGAGGCCCGAAGAAGGGCGATGCCTCCTCCTGGAACTATGCCCTCTTCGAGTGCTGCCTGTGTTGAGTTCAAGCTATCTTCAAAGAGTTGCTTTTTTTGCTTCATTTCAGGTTCGGTACTTGCGCCGACATATAGGACTGCAACACCTCCTAAAAGTTGTGCTTTTCTGTTTAAGAGCTTTTCTTTTGCGTGCGAAGATTTTTCAGTGAGAATTTGAGCATCGATAAGCTTGATCCTTTCATGGATACCTGCTTTGTCATCGGATGCGCTAATAATGGTTGTTTTCTCTTTTGAGACCACAACTTTTTGGACATGCCCTAGTAGGTCGGGTGTTGCCTCTTTAAGAGAAAGTCCTGTTTCTTCGGTGATGAGAGTAGCTCCAGTTAAAATTGCAAGATCTTGAAGAAGAGCTTTACGCTGATCTCCAAAGCCGGGTGCTTTAATAGCACAGACTTTGAGTGTGCCGCGGAGCTTATTAATCACGAGCGTGGAAAGGGCATCGCCTTGAAGGTCATCGGCAATGATTAGGAGTTCTTTCCCTGAACCTGCGATGGCTTGAATAAGGGGTAGGATTTCTTGAATGGAGTTGACTTTCAGATCCGTGATAAGAATTGCAGCATCATGGAGTTCAGCAATAAGAGATTCTGTATTTGTACAAAAATAAGGGCTTAAATATCCGCGATCTAGTTGCATGCCGCTTGTCATCTCAAGATAGGATGCGACTGTTTTTCCCTCTTCGATAGTCACAATGCCTCCCTTGCCTACTTTTTGCAAAGCTTCTGCAACCATGTTTCCAATTTCTCTATCGCTTGAAGCAGAAGAGATTGCAATCGGCACGAGGTCTTCTAGTTTTTCGATAGGGGCTTTTAATAAATCAAGTTCTTTTAATACCGCTTCAACTCCTTTTTCCATCCCACGTTTTATTTCAATAGGGCTTGCCCCTGCGCCGATATTTTTGAGGCTACTGTCAACAAGTGCTTTCATGAGCATCATTGTTGAAGTTGTTCCATCACCGCAAAGTTCTTTCATTTTTATTGCAGCTTCTTTCCCAATCGCCGCTCCCATATTGATAAACTGATCTTTGAATTCGAGATCTTTTACGATGCTATAACCATCACTTGTAATCTGAGGGGTGCCCCAACTTTGATCAAGTCCTACGTGCCGTCCTGTAGGACCTAGAGTCACGCTAGCGACTTCGACGAGTTTAGCAAGACCATCGCGTAATTTTTGACGGGCTTCATCTTCGAAAAGGAGTTCTTTAGCTTGAGTCATTTTTTTAATCCTTCGTTAATAATTTGATTTAACCCTTGTAAAACTAAGTAAGGATGGATTTGGTCTACAAGCTCTGCTAAAGGGTTTTTCCAGCTCAGCTTTTCTGTGACGGTCCCCGTTGCAATCGTCATGATTTCAAAAGGAGTTGGGGATTCCAAACGGATTTCTGCGATGATTCTTTCAACGGATCCTAAAAGGCCGTAATAGCATCCACTATTCATAGAGTCGACAGGGTTTTTTCCTAATGGCGATGGAATTTGATCGCCTATATAAGGAATTTTAATGTTGACTGCACTTGTAATGAGGTCGAAAAATGGAAATGTCGTTCGGCCTAGAAGTTTTCCATGTTTTGTGATCAGCTCATAACGGACGGTTGTTCCAAAATCAACTATAATGCAATCGTTTGTAGGATAAAGAGACAAAGCGCCGTAAATTTTAGGAATAGAATCTGGAAGAAGCAGGTCTTTTAAATCAGGATCGATCGTGGACGGGAAATTTTCGCAAAGAATGGGCTTCATGGGAATGTTCCAAGAAGAGATTTCACGTGTCCATTCATGAGCTTTTAGAGGGTTATTACAGACTACAAGTCCTTGTTCGATTGAAATTCCCTCAATTGATTTCTTTAAGTCGGAAAGATCGCGTACGGGGAAGATTTTGATGCACCTATCATTGTCAAAAAGGGCTACTTTAATGTTTTGAAGGCCCAAGTCAATACAAAGCCGCATACCCATCCTTTAGGATTAAAGAAATTAAGATACCACAAATTAATTATTTCTATGAATGGAATGATACACATCCCGTTTTGGAATGCCGCGGATGTCAGCGACGATTTTGATGGCATCGCTTTGAGAAATATGAAAAGTCTTTAAGAGATATCCCACATGATCTTCTAAGGAAATATCATGATAATTAAAGGAGCAGGGTTCAATAAGAAGTACACACTCGCCGCGAGGAGAATTTTCTAGATAATAAGCGGTAAGCTCAGAAGGTTTTCCAATACGGTGTTCTTCATGTAGTTTTGTTAGTTCTCTCATCACGCACACAAGCCGCTCTTGCGGAAGCTTTTCAAGAGTATCTACAAGTCTTTGGGGTGACTCATAGAAGATGGTCGTTCCTTGGAATAAGAGCGCACCTGCAAGCGTTCTTTTGAGCTCTTCTTCTTTTTTTGGCAAAAATCCTAGGAACTGTACCTTCTCTTTGTGAAAAGGGCAGAGAGAAAGGGCCATCGTCCAAGCACAAGGTCCTGGGATTGCAGTCAGGGGAATATTTTCTTGATAACACCGCCTTACTAAAGATTCTCCAGGGTCGCAAATTCCCGGCGTTCCGGCATCGGAGATGACACCAATAGAAATGCCATTTTTGAGATCTTGCACAATAGCATCTTCTAATTTTTTTTCGTTGAACTGATGAAAACTTCGTAAGGGCACATTGATTTCATATTCCCTCAGCAAAATTTGGCTGTGGCGCGTATCTTCGCATAAGATATAGTTGCAATTTTTAAGAGTTTCGATTGCACGAAACGAGATATCTTGCAAGTTGCCTATGGGAGTGGAAATTAAATAAAGCACACTATTCCAAAATTAAGAGAAGGTGGCACTCGGAATCGAACCGAGGATGGAAGCTTTGCAGGCTTCTGCCTTACCGCTTGGCTATGCCACCGTGAGATAAAAATTATGCGCGATTTAAGATATCCGGTCAATCGAATAAAAAGAATTTTCCCTATGTAGTCAGAGATTTTTGAAAATCGATATTGTGATTAAAGATTTCATTTTTTATAACTGAACTTAAGCATTTTAGGAGAAATTCATGTTTAAAGCACACCATCTTTCAGCTCTCATTGCAGTTTCCCTCTTTTCATCTTCACTGAGTGCATGGGTTCAGAAATCACCTTTTGATCAACCTCCTGAGCCCGTCGACACTCATTTTCCGCTGAACCCCTCGCAATCATGGGCGCTTGAAGAGAGCTTATTGGTGTGGAAAGCGTTTGAAGATGATACAGACTATGCATTGCACCATTTCAATACACAAAAAAATCTTCCGCAACTCTTCGTTAAAGATTCACCAAAACATCCGGGCTTTGATTGGAATACCGGTGTTCGAATAGCAGTAACCCGCTATCTTCCTTCTAGCGATCCTTGGGACGTGAATTTCATCGCGACTTATTTTTATGATCAGGCAGATGATGATACACATGTTAACTTCTTAGTTGACAACCCAGGCAATAATTTTCTCTATTCCACAATGGATACAGTACTAGTAGGGTTTGCGTCTAAGGCTGAGATGACCACTCACATGAACTTCTTTACTTTCGATTTGACAGCGGGAAGGTACTATTCATTAACAAAAAAAATTGACATCCATCCTTTCATTGGAGTTCGTACAGTCTTGAACTACCAAACATTTAAAATGAGTTATACAAATTCGCCCGGTTTTTTTGCGACTCCAACAATTGTTAAGTCGCAAATTAAAGCCGATCAAGATTTTTGGGGAGTAGGTCCTCGGATTGGAACAGATATGGCTCTTCGTTTTGGAAGGCATTGGTCTTTAAAAGGAACGTTCGGAGCTTCTCTCTTTGGGGGCCGTGTCGAGGTCAGTGAAAAATCAAAAGGACAGCTGAGCGCTTCTACCTCTGGGATAACTGCGCCTTACCATGATAAGATCAAAGATAAAGATACTGTTCTTCGCTCAAGCATTGATGCCTCTTTGGGACTTGGATGGGAGAAATGGGTCAAAAACAACACCGTTCGAATTGCACCTTCTCTTGTATTCGAAGTTTCCGAATGGTTTTCGATGAAGAGATGGATCGATTCCAATATTTCGACCTTCTCATTTGAAACTGGAGCTGAACCGGTGATTTTTCCTCACCGAAGATATTCTAACCTGGGCCTAATGGGTTTTAATATTAATTTAAAAGTGGATTTTTGATCGTAAAAGCACAAGAAATTTAACATGTGGAGTCGTTACATGTCTCGTTGGATTACAACATTTGTAGGAGCATCTTTAGCTCTGCTTAATACTCAAGAGTTATTGAGCTGGGGCCAGCCAAGGCCAGTGCCAGTACCTCCGAATGCTGTTCAAACTTCTCCAGTCCAAGAGTCATTTCCATTAAATGATCAGCAAGGATGGTATACAAGGGAATCGTATTTGCTATGGACTCCCCATGAAGATGATATTGATTGGGCGGCGAAGTTTTTTTCAAATTCGACATCGAATGTTAATGTGAATACCCATCTGAAAAAACCTGATTTTGGCTGGTATTCTGGAGTCCGATTAGCAGTAGGTCGGTATTTGCCTAATCATGATCATTGGGATATTTCGCTGATTTCCACCTATTTTTATGCGAATACTGAGAATGAATCTTCTCCCGACGCTAATGATGGCGGATCATTGATCCCCATGTGGTCGCCAACAGCACCGCTTTTTAACTATACAAAAGGGGAAGGAAATTGGAGGCTCAACTTCTTTACTTGGGATCTGGCTTGCGGACGTAATTTATTTCTTTCATCAAAAATAACCGCTCATCCTTTTTTCTCTTTGAGAAGCTATTTAATTTACGAAAGCCAATCTTCTAAGTTGTCTGGAACACTTACCACTCCAAATCTTGTGCAAACAGCCTCTTCTAAATTCAAAGGACATAATAATAGCTGGGGAATTGGTCCTCGGGTAGGAGCTGACTTTACTTTCTATCTGAATAAGTTTTGGACTCTTTTAGGCTCGCTTTCTGGATCGGTTTTATTGGGCAGCTATAAAGTCTCGGAAAATATTAAAAACCAGTTCAATGCCACAGGAAATACCTTTCAAGTATCGGATCATGGATTTGATATCCGTTCTAATTTAGAGGGCAGCCTTGGAATGGGATGGGAAAAATGGGTCAATAGAAATCGTGTACGCATCGCACCTTCGATTGTTTTCGAAGCTTCTGAGTGGTTTGATATGAACCAATGGATTGTCGTGCGTAATCAATCTTCGTTTGGTCCTGTTACAAACTTACAATATTACACGGCTGATCGCAAACATGGCGATTTAACCTTTTTAGGATTTACCTTCAATTTACAAGTTGATTTTTAGGAGATTGGCAACATGAATAAAAATTGGACATTAACTGTTTTAGCGACGAGCCTGCTTTCACAACTCTCCTTACAGGCATGGAGCACAGGAAATAATCCTCCCCAAGAAACGCCCGTGGACAATGATAATTTTCCATTTGCACCCACCCAAGAGTGGTATACAGAAGAGAGCTATCTCTTGATGAAGCCTTATATGGAAAATATGATCTTTGGAAACACAGACACATTTACGCAAGAAACTCCCTCTAATTTTTCAAATAAAATTAAAGTAAAACAGCCTGAATTCGAGTGGAGTTCAGGAGCTCGTGTAACAGTAGGCAGATATCTGCCAAATCATGACCTTTGGGACATTGGACTTACCGGTACATTTTTCTACACCGATACGGACGACTCAGCAGATGCAAATCCAGCAGGTGGAGTAGGATTTAATCCAAGCTTCATTAGTAATCCAGCCAATGAGGGTAGTTTTAATTGGAGACTCAATTATTGGACCGTTGATTTAATGGTGGGACGGCTCTTTGATATGAGTGAGACAACCGTATTTCATCCTTATGTTGGCGTTCGCGGCTCTTTTCAGTATCAGCATGCCAGTGGAAAAACTTCGATCACCAATACATCTGGGCAAGTTCCAGTTTTATCCACGGTTAAAACAGCTATTGATAATGATTTTTGGGGAGTAGGTCCACGTGTTGGAACTGCCTTCATCTATTACTTTGAAAAACACTTTTCTCTTTTGGCCAATATTTCAACATCTTTATTAGTAGGCGGCCAGCATCTAAAATCAAACAACACTAATGCTGCATTCACAGTTGTCGGTAATATCCCTGAGCAAAATAGTACGAAGATCAAATCTAATGATTCGATCGGGGTCATCCGTTCTAACGTAGAAGCGTCTTTAGGAATCGGCTGGGAAAGCTGGCTTAAAAATAACACTGTTCGCATTGCGCCTTCCATTAATTTTGAAGGTGCTCTTTGGTTTGATATGAACCAGCTCTATAATATCTATGCAGATGGCGGTTTAATTAATGTTGAACAAAGGCGGCATGGAAATTTAGGCCTCATGGGTGTCTCTTTCAATCTTCAGGTTGATTTTTAAGAAGGAAGCGTTAACACTTCCTTCCTAATTTTATGAAGTTAGATTCATTAAAGCTTATCGGCACATGGCTAAATTGCCCTTGTGAGGACCGTCTGGTCAAAGGTTTTGCCTTTGATAGTCGAGAAATCGAAGAAGGATTTGTTTTCTTTGCTCTGCGAGGACAAAAATTCGATGGACATGATTTTTTACAAGTTGCTCAAAAAAAGGGAGCTATAGCAGCAGTTGTTGATAAAGGCTACAAAGGCAAAACTGGGGGACTCATTCTTCTTTATGTCGATGATGTCACAAAGGCGCTGCAAACACTGGCAAGAGAGGTTCAAAAAAGGCGCTGCCAACGCATCATTGCTGTAACAGGTTCTGTTGGTAAAACAACAACCAAAGAGTTTTTATTTACACTTCTTTCTCAAAAGTATTCCGTTGCTAAAACCCCGGGTAATAGCAATTCACAAGTCGGCCTTCCTCTATCTATTTTAAGAGGAGCGGGAGAAGAAGAGCTTTTCATTGTGGAGATGGCTATGACTGAATTCGGACAAATTGAAAAGCTGGTTCAGATTGCTCCCCCTGAAATTGCTGTGATCACGAAAGTAGGCTACTCGCATGTTGATACGATCATGGGTGGACTAGAAGGAGTTGCTGCTGCTAAAGCAGAGATTCTAACGCATTCTTCTACCAAGTGGGCTGTCATCGAAAAGGGTGCTTTCCAATTTCCTGTGATTCAAAATACGGGTACTTGTCAAAAAATCACCTATTCAGTGGCTCCAGCAAGTGCTGATATGGTTCTTGAGCCTGGATGGCTTCTTAATTATCAAGAAAAAATAAGTCCAACTTTTAGGCTTCCTTTTTCAGAAACACACTTCTGCGAAAATTTTGCAGGGGCTGCCACTGTTGCTTATCTTCTTGGGCTTTCTTGGGAAGAAATTTTAAAAGGGATTAGAGGTTTAAAATCGATTAAACTCCGCTTTGAGAAAATCGATCGTGAAGGAGTTATCATTATCAATGACAGCTACAATGCCAGCCCAGAATCTACAAAAGCTGCTCTTGAAAATCTTCCTAAACCTGCTTTCGGCGCAAAAACAATTTTTGTTTTTGGTGAGATGATGACTCTTGGAAAGTTTTCTGAAGAGGGACATCAGAAAGTCGGTGAGCAGGCACTTCCAGTAGTCGACCATCTGCTCTGCTATGGAAAAAAATGTAAGCCCATGGTTGAGCTTTTCTCCAAAGCGGGCAAACCGGTCGAGTTTTTCCGAGATATCTCTCAGCTAAAGAAAACACTTTTTGAGCTTTCCAAACCAGGTGATGTTGTCTTGATCAAAGGCTCTAATGGCAATAAGCTGTGGGAGCTTCTCCAAGAATAATTCTCTTGGGCAATTTCCTCAGATCTTTTAACATGAAGATGGCGCTGGTGATTCTTTATGATACTTATTCTTTTTAAATATTTGACTTCTTGGGGATGGAAGATTCCTACTGCGTTTTCGTATTCTTCCACCCGTATGATGCTCGCTGCACTGACCTCGCTTGTGCTTACAATTATTTTAGGGCCCCGTTTTATTAAACGTCTGTATGAACTGAAGACAGGCCAATCAATCCGGGTGGAAGATTGTCCGATGCTTGCTCAGCTCCATGAGAAGAAAAAAAACACACCTTCAATGGGTGGTGTGCTCATGCTTTTTTCAATGCTTGTTGCGTTGCTTCTATGGATGGACCTGTCTAGTAGTTATACATTGATATTCTTTATAACTATTTTATGGCTCGGATTCATTGGAGGCTATGACGACTATCTGAAGCTTAAACATAAAAATTCCAAAGGACTTAAAGCCCGTAAAAAATTCTTAGCTCAAATCCTTTTTGCCGCACTGGTTGCAGCATACGGGACCTGTCCGGGTTTTGCTGAAAGCCTGAACGTGGGAACATGGTTTACACCTCCTGTTGCAAAGATCCAGACTCAGGTTGTCCAGACAGTTGACTTTATGACGCAGTACTATGTTCCTTTTTATAAAGAGCCCCTCTTCCAGCTTTCAGGCATTTTTGCTGTAGTCGGATTGTTATTCAGTATGTTTGTTATTACAGGTGCGTCAAATGCTGTGAACCTAACCGATGGACTTGATGGCTTGGCGTCAGGATGCGTCATTTTGACTGCAGGGGTGCTAGCACTTGTGGCATTTTTATCAAATAATTTAGAGGTCTCGCGTTATCTCAACATCTTATATATAGAAGGGGCTAGTGAAATCGCTGTCTTTTTATGCGCGACAATCGGAGCGTGTCTGGGATTTTTATGGTATAACGGATATCCTGCACAAGTTTTTATGGGCGATACAGGGTCGCTCGCTTTAGGAGGAGTCTTAGGAGTTGCAGCTGTTTTGCTCCGAAGAGAGGTACTTCTAGCGCTGGTGGGTGGTATTTTTGTGGCCGAAGCCTTATCTGTCATTTTACAAGTGACAAGCTATAGGTTTCGAAATAAGAAACGGATTTTTTTGTGTACTCCTTTGCACCACCACTTTGAATATAAAGGATGGCCTGAAACTAAAGTCGTACTCCGTTTTTGGATTATCGGTCTAATTCTAGCTGTCATTGGGGTTATCTCTCTCAAGGTGCAATGATGGTAAAAAGTCTCATTGTTGGATTGGGAAAAAGCGGTCTTGCAGCCTACGATCTTTTAGAAAAAGAAGGCGATGATGTCTATGGTTTTGATGATAATCCAACCCTTCTTCAAAAGCTTGTGGCATTAGGGAAAAAGATTGCTCTGGTACCAAATATTAAAGAATTTGACCGTCTGATTTTATCCCCGGGAGTTTCTCCTACGCATTCATTAATCAAGGAAGGGATGAAGCTGGGGGTGCCGCTGATTGGTGAGGCTCAATTAGCGCTAGAGCGGCTAGATCAACCCTCGATTGCAATCACGGGAACTAATGGTAAAACAACCGTTACTTTGCTCATTACCCATGTGCTTGAGTGCGCTGGTCTTTCTGCAAGGGCTCTCGGAAATGTGGGCCTGCCCATATCTGCTTATGTCGGCTCTGCCATGGAAGGGGAGATTGCTGTCATCGAACTCAGTTCATTTCAACTCGATACTTTATCGGTTCCTTTTTTTGATCTAGGTTTAATTTTGAACATCACTCCAGATCATCTGGATCGGTATGATTCGATGGTAGATTATGCGAAATCTAAATGCCATCTTCAATACTGCTTGAAACCAAAAGGAGAGCTTTGGGTTCATGAACATATTGCAAAAGATTTTAAAGAGCTATTAAAAGTTCCTTATAAAACATATGGGCAAAATCGTGATTGTACGTTATCGGCAGATCAGGTAGCCTTTTTGGGAAAATACACAGCTAAGCATGAACATGAGAATACAATCGCTGCCTGGATTGCATGTCAAAAGTTTGGAGTGTCGGAAGAGTGCTTCCTAATAGCGTTACAAAGTTTTAAAAAGCCTTTGCATCGTATTGAATGGGTAGCGTCAATTGATGGTGTGGATTACATCAATGACAGCAAAGGCACAAATATCGATGCGACGATTAAAGCTGTTGAAGCCATCGACAAGCCGATACTTCTGATTGCCGGCGGGGTTGATAAAGGATTTTCGTACGAGGTTTGGAAGAAGCCATTTGCTAAAAAAGTCAAACACGTTGTAGCAATGGGAGAAGCAGCTAAGAAAATTGCAAAAGAGTTAAAACCTAATTATGAAGTGCCTGTTTTGTCCTCTTTGAGTGATGCAGTTCTTCATTGCAAAGGCATTGCGCAGGCAGGAGAAGTAGTGATGTTATCCCCGGGGTGTTCAAGTTATGACATGTTCCGGGATTATGCCGATAGAGGCGATGAGTTTAAACGTATTGTCTATCTTTTACAGGAGAAAAAAGGATGAGCCGAAGAGATACTATTATTATTGCAGTCCTCCTTAATGCAGGACTTTTGATTGTTTTGTTTGCGACGAGTTTAAAGACGGATAAAGCAGAAGATGCTCCTTCAGCAATTACTGTTCTTGCGTCCAATCAGAGCCAGGAGCTTCTTCCTGAGACTCCCAAAGCAACTCCCATAGTAGCACCTGCAATTCCTGATCAAGTTGATCAAGCCATCCAAAGTTATGTCACTCCCCAAGTTGGAGCAGTTGTCGAAAACTCACCCAATTTCTTAGCTGATTTAGAACCTTTGGCAGCTTCTGTGCCTCAACCACAGATAAATCTTCCTGAAGTAGCCTATAAAGAAGTTACTGTAAAAAAAGGGGATGTTCTTGAAAGAATTGCTCGCCAAAACCAAGTCTCAGTTGGCGAAATTATGAAAGTTAATAAACTGACAACGACGCGCTTGAAAATTGGCCAAGTTCTCAAAATTCCATCAGTAACATCTACAAAAACAGTGTCTGCGCCCGCTGCCTCTGGTACTCAATATTATACTGTCAAAGCCGGAGATAATCCTTGGACAATAGCTGTTAAGCACCACATGAAAGTGGAAGAACTTCTTAAATTGAACAATATGGATGAGCAAAAAGCTCGTCGTTTGAAAGCCGGTGATAAAATCCGCATTAACTAAATGACACGCTCCAGCTTATTTCTTTTGATTTCTGTCATTATTTTGGTAGTTGTAGGGCTCTCCATGGTGTTCAATACAAGCTCTGCAGAGGTTATAGATAGATCTCTTTCGAAAAGCCTTCACCATGCTCTTTTAAAACAGGTGCTGTATGCCGTGCTCGGAGCTGTCCTTGCAGTGGGTGTTTGGTTTTTAGGATATCGGGAGATTTTAAGGCTGAGCGGTTTTTTTCTAATAGGCGGAACGGTTCTTCTTGTACTTGTTTTTGTACCCGGTATCGGTCAAAACATCAATGGTGCCTACCGGTGGCTTGGGATTGGAAGCTACTCCTTTCAACCCTCTGAATTTGTGAAATACCTAATTCCTCTGTACTTTATTCATGTCGTTTCTCTAAGGGAGACGCCTTTGGATTTTAAAGCGCTAGTACAGCTTCTTTTAAAACTTGCAGTTCCCATTGGGCTGATTTTAATTGAGCCTGATAACGGGACAGTGGCCATTATTTTCACGGGACTTGTTGCCCTTTTTATTTTAACCAAAGTTAGATGGCTTTACTGGGGTCTTCCACTCCTTGTTTTAACATTGATTGGAGGGGTTGTTGCATATCAGATGCCTCACGTGCACAACAGAATTGAAATCTATCTTCACCCTGAGCTGGATTTGCAGGGGAGAGGACACCAACCCCACCAAGCAAAAATCGCAGCGGGATCTGGGGGTGCATTTGGACGAGGACTTGGAGAAAGTCTTCAGAAACTCGATTATCTGCCAGAGGCCAGAAGCGATTATATCGCAGCCATTTTTGGTGAAGAGTTCGGATTTATCGGGATTTCACTGCTCATTACACTTTACATGGCCATCGGTTATTTTGGATTCTCAATCGCAGCTAAAGCTGAGACTTTACCAGCCTTCTATACTGCTGCTGTTTTAGTTTTTTTAATTTGTTTTCAGGCTTTTTTAAATTTAGGAGTGGTTTCAGGCCTTCTTCCCAGCAAAGGTACGAACCTTCCCTTTTTCAGCCAAGGAGGATCATCTCTTCTTGCTAATTTTATGGTCATTTGTATTATCCTAAATATCGCCCATGAGCAAAAATATGTTAAAACCTAATAAAATTATTATCGCAACGGGTGGAACGGGAGGGCATGTCTTCCCTGCCGAAGCACTCGGAAAAGAACTTCTAGAACAATCATATGACGTGACTTTTGTCGGTGGAGGGCTCAAAAACAATCGATATTTTCATCGTAACAGTTTTAGTTATGAAGAAGTCGCTGCAAGCTCTCTTTTCAAGCTGAATTGTTTCAGGTCGCTGTGGAGGATTTTTAAAGGGGTTAGGCAAAGTTTAAAAATTCTGTCCCGCATTAATCCAAACGTTGTCATCGGCTTTGGAAGTTTTTATACATTTCCAGTGCTTTTAGCAGCACGACTCAAAAAAATTCCGATTGTTCTATTTGAACCCAACGCCATTCCTGGAAAAGTGAATCGCTTTTTTTCTAAGTGGGCAACGCTTTCAGCTGTTCAATTTGCTGAAGCCGGCAAATGGCTTTCGGGTACGATTATTGAAGTCAAGATGCCCACTGGCAAGAGAGACCTAACTCAGAAAGAGTCTGCCAGAGAATACTTTTATCTTAAGCCGGATCTTTTTACATTCCTTGTTTTTGGCGGCTCGCAAGGAGCTGAATCCATTAATCGACTTTTTTCTGAGGCTGCTTGTTTACTGAGAAAAGACATTACTTTCCAGGTGATCCACGTGACTGGAAAAACTGGCCCTGCTGAAAAACTAAGACAAATGTACTTAGATGCAGGCATTCCAGCATGCGTCAAAGCTTTTGAAGAGAGGATGGATCTTGCTTGGAGCGCAGCAAGTGTTGTGATTTGCAGATCAGGTGCTGCAACAGTTGCCGAGCAGATCACATACGCAGTTCCATCAATTTTAGTCCCTTTTCCACAAGCTGCAGATGATCATCAAACTAAAAATGCACAATTTATCGAGAAAAAAGTGAAGGGGGGTATTACTTGCCCTGAACCTACACTGACTGCTCAGAAGTTGAGAACACTACTCTCTCAGATGCTTCGTTCGGAACAAAGAGAAAAAATGCATCATGCGATTTTAGCATTTAAGCAGGATCAGAGAAAACAAGAACTCAGTTCGATCATCAAAGGCCTTATATGATGAACCTATCTCTTAATTCAGAAATTATCCATTTCTTGCCTTTTTCCCTTCTATGTAATTCTGTTTTTCAGCCATGTGATAGTCACATTGTCTTCAAAACAGAATTTCATATAAGGAAAAAATCCTGCAAAATAAATAATTAGCAATTAAGGGATAGGTTCATGACTAGGTATCATTTCATAGGAATCGGCGGGATAGGGATGAGCGCGCTTGCTCGTATTCTACATGGAAGGGGCGTAGCCGTGCAGGGGAGTGATCTTTCTTTAAGTTATGTGACACAAGATCTTCAGGATGCAGGAGTTGAAATTTTTTCTGCCCATCATGAAAACAATTTAAAAAATGCTTCGACTGTCATCTACGGAACTGACATCAAATTACATAATGTTGAATATGAATATGCTGCTAAACAAAAACTTCAACTTCTTCATCGTTCAGAGCTTTTAGCAAAGCTCATGCAAGGGTTGAAGCCACTTCTTGTCACAGGAACCCACGGAAAAACAACGACATCATCTCTTCTTGCTCATGTTTTGATGCAAGCGGGTCTTGACCCTACATTTGCTCTTGGGGGCATAGCCTTAAATACACAGTCTAATGGACGGCATGGAAAAGGAGAGTTTTTTGTCGCAGAAGCAGATGAGAGCGACGGAAGCTTTTTAAATTATGAAGGCGTGGGCGGCATCATCACAAACTTAGAGGAAGACCATCTCGATTACTGGAAAAATAGAGAAGCTCTTACTCAAGGTTTTAAGGCCTTTGCAGAAAAAATCTCAGAATATCTCTGGTGGTGTCAAGATGATGCGATTTTGAGTTCATTAAAACTCCCAGGAAAAAGCTACGGATTTTCTAATGATGCAGCACTTCAAATCTCAGCCTGGGAGCAGAAAGGCTTTAGTCTTTTTTTCGATCTTACGCAAGAGGGAAAAAAATACTATAATATCGAGATCCCTCTTCTTGGAAAACACAATGTACTCAATGCTGCAGCCGTTTTTGGGCTTTGTCTTGAACTAGGAATGACAGAGCAGGTGGTCAGGCAAGCCTTTAAAAACTTTAAAGGCGTCAAAAGGCGCATGGAAAAAAAAGGTGAGAATAGGGGCGCTATCATTTTTGATGACTATGCCCATCATCCGACCGAGATTAAAACAACACTAGAAGGGCTGCGTAAAGCCTCCGGTGAAAAAAGAATCATAGCAGTATTTCAACCTCACCGTTATTCGCGTTTAAAAGAGTGCTACAGCAGTTTTCTTGAATGTTTTGATGAAGCCGATGTTATTTTTGTCACAGACATTTATGCTGCTAGAGAAACTCCTATTGAGGGGCTAACAGCTGAAAAGCTCACACGTGATCTTCAAAGTAAAAATCCCATGCCGATCTACTATGCTCCTAGATCCAGCCTTGCTGAACATGTAGGCCAATTTGCAAGGCCCCATGATGTGATTATTACACTTGGCGCTGGAGATGTAACTTATGTTGGAGAGGAACTGGCCGAGTGGCCCATTCAGCCTTTTAAGATGGCAGTCCTAGAAGGCGGCAGGTCTGCCGAGCACGAAGTGTCGCTTCTTTCTTCTAAAATGACTAGGGAGGCAATCAATTCCGACTTTTATCATATTCTGAAATGGACGATCTCAAAAGAAGGTGATTGGATTAATAATGGAAAAAAAGCTTCGCTAACTGAAGTTGTCACTCATCTGCAACAATGCGATTTGGTTTTCCCTATCCTTCATGGGCCGTTTGGAGAAGATGGCATGATCCAAGGTTTTTTAGAGACTCTTGGCGTTCCCTATGTAGGCTGCGATTTTAGATCGTGTGCTATCACCATGGATAAAGCATGGACTAAGCATATTGCACAGGCGCATGGAGTTAAAGTCGCGAGGTTTATTGAATTTACAATCCATGACTGGATTAAAAGACCGGATGAGGTCCGTGAGAAAATTCTAAAAGAGTTTCAGTTTCCATTTTTCATCAAAGCGATTCACCTAGGATCGACTTTTGGCGTTCATCGTGTGATCAGAGAAGAACAAATCGATTTAGCCATTCATCAGATTGCCAAGCTTGATTACCGTTTTTTAGTTGAAGAAGAGATGAAAGGGCGTGAAATGGAATTTGGTTTTATTGGTGATGATGAGGTGGCCGTTTCAGATGCAGCAGAAGTTGTTCGAGCAGATGAGATCCACACGTATGAAAATAAGTACTTAGCTTCTGGAAAACCCTCCATTCCCAAAACTTCTTTACCCTCTGATGTGCTTCGAAAGGGGCGCCAGGCTGCAGAAACAGTCTATCGAGCCGTCGGTTGTTCAGGTCTTGCGCGTATCGACTTTTTCCTGGATCCCGACGGAACATGGGTCTTAAACGAAGTCAACCCAATGCCGGGTCTTACACCTATGAGCGTTTATCCTGCCATTTGGGAGGCAGAAGGGTTAAACAGAACAGAGGTTATAGACCGCATTGTCATCGCAAGCATGCACAGAATGCGCTCGCATAAAAAGCACCTTAGGCCCCCTGAGAAACCGCCAGTTGATTTATGAAAAAATATTCTTATGTTCAAGCCCTTTGCTGGATCGTCGGTTCCATGCTCATTATTCCTGGGGCTGCTATAAAAGGTATGCGCGTGTTTTGGACACCGCTGCAGAAAATTGATTATTTATGCCGTGTTGTACAAACAGGGCCCCAAAAAGAAGCCCTCAAAACCCCTTATCTTGCTGAAGTGATAAATCTATCTGCGGATCAACCTATTCTTGCAAAACAGTTTGACCCCGAAACTGCCCAGAAAAAGCTCCAGCTCTCGCCGGTTATCAAAAAAGCACAAGTTAAAGTGATCAAACCCGATACCGTTTATATTGATTATACCGTGCGCCAGCCCTGTGCCTGGCTATATGATTTTGACAATATTGCTCTTGATGAAGAGGGTGTTCCATTTCCAATTATTCCATTTTTCACCCCTAAAAGGCTTCCTGAGATCGTTTTGGGCATCCAAACGTTTGCTTGGAATACACCCATCAAAGAAGAAAAAGTAGAACTAGCTCTTAAGCTGTTAAGCGCGCTCCAAAAAGAATCGCTACACGTCTTGCGCATTGATGTCACTGCTTCAACAAAGCCATCTTTAGGGCAGCGTGAAATAGTCGTGCTTGTAGATGAAAACGGGTTTTCAAAATTTCTTCGACTCACTCCTAAGAATTTTACCCAAGAGCTTGGCAATTATCTCGAGCTCAGAAAAACCTTGCCCCCAGAAAAACAAATCATCGACCTACGCATCCCTCAACTGGCTTTCATCAGTTCTTAAACCACGATTTAATAATCTAAATGAGCCATTTTATACTACGACCGTTCTGAATAAAAGAATGGATGGATGCATAAGTCTCTGAACTATAGCAACTAGCGTCGCCTATTTCCTTTATTGCTAAAGGAGCCTACTGACCTATACATCCATCTAATTCATTTAATTACATGTTTTGTGATTAATTTTTAATAAAATAGTTTACATCTTCTGTTTAATATTTTAGTTACTTTGAAGCTGCCAAATTATTCTAATGCAGCTATTCCTAAGAGAAACAAAACCAGACACGCCTCTTGTCCCAAATTCGACCAGAATGCTAGAGTGTCTTTTCGAACCTATAAACCTGAGATTTTGAGTATGAAAGAATTTGTAGCCTATTTGATTAAAAACCTTGTTGATTTGCCCGATGCCGTCGATGTCAATATTATTGATGGCGAGCAGGGGACCGTTGTTGAAGTCAAGGTTTCACCCCAAGATGTGGGTAAAATCGTAGGACGTCAGGGCCGTACCATCAAAGCGCTGCGAACGATTGCTATGACCGTGGGAGCACGGGTTGGCCGTCGAGTACGCCTTGAAGTCGTCCAATAACTCTTGCCTTTAAAAATTAATTTTAATATTGTTAAACCTGCGGTCGTTATGATGGTCGTATGAGGTTAGTTTGTGACATCAGGTTCAGCTGTTGGCGATAAGACGCTGCAGGAAATCATCAGCCCTTTCCAAGTGACTCAAGGTAAGAAAATACCTTTTGCTCCCAAAAAACGGAAAATCATTATTCTTGCTGGCCCAACGGGAGTTGGCAAAACAGAAATGTCGATCCGGATGGCACAAGCCATTGGGGGCGAGATCATTTCTGCAGACTCGATGCAGGTCTATAGAGGCATGGATATTGGTACAGCAAAGGCTTCTTCTGAAGAGCGTCGAGTAGTAAGACATCACCTGATCGATAGTCGTGATATCGATGAAACCTTTAATGTTGTCGACTTTTACCATGAGGCCCAGCAGGCCTTTAGAGAGGTTTTTGCAAGAGATCATGTTCCTATTGTTGTAGGTGGGACGGGCTTTTATATCCATGCTCTTATTTATGGGCCTCCAAGAGGGCCTGCTTCCGTTCCCGAGGTTCGCTCCAAGCTTGAAAAGGAAATGGAAGAAAAAGGGGCGCTCATCCTTTATGAACAGCTCAAAGCCTTCGATCCCGATTATGCAGCAACCATCACCGTTCGAGATCGGCAAAAAATTATTCGAGCACTAGAAATCATCCACTTGACTAATCAAAAAGTCTCCTATTTTGAAAAAGGGTCCGTTCCTGCTCAAGAGTTCGATTTTCGGTGCTGGTTTTTATATAAACCCAAAGAGATTTTGTATCCCGGTCTTGATAACCGTTGCGATACGATGATTACTCAGGGGTTTATGGATGAAATAAAAAAACTGGAGCACGAGGGGCTTAGAAAGAATCAATCGGCCTCTCAAGCAATCGGCTATCGTCAGGGACTGGAATATCTACTAACCCCTCAGACGGAAGGTGATATGCACCATTTTATCGATGAATTTAAAAAAGCCTCCAGAAGATATGCAAAGCGTCAATTTACATGGTTTCGGAAAGAGCAGCTTTTTCGCTGGATCAATGTCCATAAAATGGGCCCTGAAACAGCAATGGAAATGATCATCCAGGATTACGAGCAAAGTTAAAAAGCAATTAATTGAATGTGGCAAGCTTCGAAAACTCTAAATAATCAGATTGAGAATAGCCAGTTAAAGGTATTAGGGGTATTTAAAGATTTATCAGTAAAGTTCGAACAAGAACATGTTCTTTAAACACGGAGTATATTTATGATTGTCAAATTTTTAATTAACCCGAGCAATCAACAAATAGCAGCAAAATTAGAAGAATATACCGATGGAAAAAAGCTCACTATTCTGGATGAACGTATCATGCGTATTTTAAATACTTGTGGGGTTAATGTTCCTAGAAACCTTACCGCTGATAGAAGTTGTCATATTTTTCCAAATAATCCAGATCAGAACTTGTTTGCAGAAGCTTTTGAACAGCATTTTTATCCACATGGACTAATGCAAAAAGGTTTTCATTGGGTAAATGAACAGGATTATAATAGGGAAGAAAGTAACTTCAACAGGTCCCAAAATATTGTTGATGCAATCATCGAAAAACATGTCATTTATCAAGCTTGAAGTGCGCTAACGATCGAACTAGATTTAAGTGAAATTTCCAGGATTATCGGTAAAATTATTTTATGATGTAAAAAAGAACAGGGTATATATTTAACAGTCTTATTTTAAGTAAGATAAAATTATGTTATCTGAGAGCATAATAATCAACATTTTAATTTTGACAATTTTTTTTGAAAACGTCCTGATAATGATAAAGCTTCCTCTTTAACAAAATCATTTGTTAAGTTAGACTACCCCTCTAATTTCTTGAAAAATGGATAGCTTATGGATCATGAAAACGAACTTTCATCCCCTGAAGAAACACAAATTATTGATAAAGCCAAGGAGCATCCAGTCGATACCAAGTTGTCACCAGCTGTCAAAGATTTAAATAAAAAGCTCGAAACACTGGCAACGATTGAAGAGAAAATCCAGTCGTATTTAGATTTTATGAAAGCAGCACTCAATGATAGAACGCCACGATTCAAAGATTATTGGGATGCTAAACGTGAATGTCTTCCCCTCTTTAAGCAATCGATTGCCCCTCATACACGTTCTCAACTTTGGTCAGCTTATATTGAACTTTCAACCGAAGCCAAGCACTTAAAAACACTTCTCGATGAGCAATCAGCCTTCGCCATGGAGCAGATAGATCTTGCGATTCAGTCAGTGGAATCAGATTTAGACAAAATCGAAGAGCTCTTAGCACAAACACCTGAGATCTATTTTCCAAATCATAGCCTTGCTCTCAGTATCAAAAAAGATTTCTATGTCGCATCTCAAAAAGAACTTCATCTGTTGAGCGCACTTGCAGGCCGTATCACAAGCCTTCGAAAAGAAGTGATCAAAACCGAAATGCGTATCCGTTTTAAAAACAAGCTTTTTGAAAGGCTCTCAAAAGCTGGGGATCGGATTTTTCCACGACGCAAAGAACTCATTCAAACGATCTCAGCTGAGTTTTTAAAAGATGTTATGCAGTTTTCAGAAGAGGCGTTTACCCCTGATAATTTGGCAAAACAATCGGGATTCGAGCTTCGTGATGAGATTAAAACCCTACAGCAATTTGCCAAAGAGCTGACACTAGATACGCAAACATTCACAAAGACACGCTTGGAGCTAAGCAGGCTTTGGGAAATCCTAAAGGAAAAAGACAAAGAGCGGAAAAAAGAATTTGCTGAGAAAAGACAGGCCGAACAAAAGAATGTTCAACTTGTGTTAGACAAAATCAAACCCTTTGCTGAAAGATGCCAAGCCGAGACATTTACACCTGAAGAATCTTCTAAGCAGGCAAGCGAGATTTTGAATTTCATGAAAACGATCGATCTTGGCCGGGATGAAGTACGGTATTTGAAAGACGAACTGTCAAAGGCTCGCGCACCTATTTTTGAAAGACTTGCAAATGCACAAGCAGCCCGTGAAAAAGAGATTGAAGAGGCGCAGAGACAAAAACGGGAAAAAATTGAGCAGTTTAAGCTTCGTATTCAGGAAGTTGCAAATCAAGTCGGAGTCGCAACTATCGATGAGCTCAATCTTCAAAAAGAAAAATTGCAGCAAGAGCTTGCGCTTCTATCTACAACTCATGCAGAGAAAGAGCTTCTTGAGCATGAAATTAAACTCCTTCGCGATCTCATTAACGATAAAAAAGAAAAAGCGATGCTTGCACTAACACCGGAGCAAAAACAGTCGCTTGATCATTTATATCAAGTTCTTGAAGAATGGAAAGATCAGAAGATAGAGATCCGCGATCAGCTTGAAGTTTACCGCAAAGCTCTTGCTGGGTCAGGGTTTGATTTTGAAAAAGCGATGCGTTATAGAGAACTCATCGACAGTGAAAAAACAAGGTTAGAGAAAGTCAATGCAGCCATTGTTGAAGTTGAAACACAAATTGATAAGCTTGAAGGAACCTCTTAAAGAGGGTTCTTCTTCGCGCCTTATCGTCTTTGATCTTGACCATACGCTGATTTCAGTGGCATCTAGCTATTGGTATATGAAAAACCTCTATGAAAGGCGGCTAGTTTCTATAAAAACTGTTATCAAAGCATTGCTGATTAAGTGGAAATTTTTTTTCTCGTCGATGAGCTTAGAAGAGCTCCATAAGCAAGTTTTTGATAAAATGCTCAAAGGATTTTCTCTCGAGGCTCTTGAAGCTCATGTCGAAGAGTTCTTAAAACAGCTTCTTCCTAAAGCAATTTATGAGCCTGCTTTTAACGAACTTAAAGCCGCGCAAGAAAGAGGCGATTATATCGTACTTCTTTCCAGCGCTCCTGACTTTTTGGTCCGTGCTTTTGCCAAATACTTCAAAATCCCTAATTGGGATAGCACCGTCTACGCAGTTGACAAGAAGCGATGCTTATGCAACATTGCGAAATTGATGGTAGGATCGAAGAAAATGCAGCGCCTGCTCGAGATTAGAAAACGTTTGGGAATCTCCAAAAAACAAACTGTTGTCTATTCTGACAGCCACGATGACCTTCCTCTTTTCCTCCAGGCAGGCCAGCCAGTGGCAGTGAACCCCGACAGAAGGCTTGCTAAAATTGCTAAACAACTCAATTGGAGAGTTATCTGAAGAGAGGTTTTTTTGGAGGCAGTTTCGACCCGATACATAATGGGCATCTACACCTTGCTTTAGAGCTCTTTGAAAAACATAAACTCGACGAAGTTTTTTTCTGCCCCACCAGTCAATCTCCTCACAAGAAAAATACCCCTCCGCAAGCCTCAAAAGAACATAGGCGTGCAATGGTTACCGCCGCGATCTCACCTTTTCCACAATTTACCCTTCTCGATTACGAACTTCAAAAAACATCCCCTTGCTATACCATTGAAACTATCGAAGCATTAACTGAAGAAAATCCTAAAATTCAATATTTCCTTCTTTTAGGAGAAGATGCTGCTCTTTCTTTTCCTACGTGGAAAGAAGCGCTCAAACTTATTAAATTAGCTCCTCCACTTGTTGGTAGTAGAGAAAAAGATTTATTATCTGAATTCAAAGGCGTAGATCCACAAATTGCCAAAAGTCTCAAGAAAGGATGGACACCCATCCCACGCCTTGAAATCAGCAGCACTTGGGTTCGTTCTAGGGTGAATAAAGGGCAATACGCAGGACATTTAGTACCAGGGAAAGTATGGGATTACATTCAAACGCATCGTCTATACGAAAATCAGAAATAACTACTGCTGAGATGCCGATATTAAATCGGATTGCTCAGGCTATTTTTGATAAAAAAGGAATGAATATCCTAGGCCTTGACGTTCGTGGCGTTTCATCGATGACAGATTTTGTCATCATCGCTGAAGGGAATGTAGATCGGCATGTGGTGGCGATTGCACAAGCCGTACTCGACGTGCTCAAACAAGAGGGGCAAAGGCCGATTCATGTCGAAGGGCTTCAAACAGGGGATTGGGTTGTCATCGATTTTCTTGACATCATGGTTCATCTCTTCATGCCAGGTCTACGAGAAAAATACCGTCTTGAAGATCTCTGGAAAGATGGTCAATTGCTTGATCTTACTATTGATACAAGTCATTAATTGTAAAATATTTATACCCATTCATAATCGATTGAAGTAATTGCTACTTTCCGGTATCCTGGTGGCTACTTATGCAAAAGAAAAGAGTTGTTATTACAGGAATGGGCATCGTTTCTTGCTTTGGCAATGATGTCGATGCATTTTATGAAGCATTGCTTCAAGGGCAAAGTGGTGTAGGTCCCATTGAAGAATTTCCTTGCGAGACTTATCCCACGCGCTTTGCAGCTGCCGTGAAAAAATTCGATGTAGGCGACTATCTCGATAAAAAACAGGCGCGTAGAGTCGATCCATTCATCCGCTATACTATAGTGGCAGGAAAAAAAGCTCTTGAAGATAGCGGGCTAAAAGGCGATGCGCTAAATACCCTCAAAAAAAACCGCTGCGGAATTTTAATCGGTTCTGGAATGGGTGGAATGCAGACCTTTACAACAGGAGTGGAAACTCTTGTCAAAGAAGGCTATCGCCGGATGTCTCCATTCTTTGTCCCTTTTATTATTACAAATATGGGAGGAGCGCTTCTAGCTATTGATACAGGGTTTACTGGGCCTAACTATTCAATTTCGACAGCTTGTGCAACCTCCAATTATTGTATCTACTCTGCAGCCGAGCATATCCGTAGAGGCGATGCAGATCTAATGGTCTGCGGGGGAGCAGAAGCCTCACTCACTCCTGTTGGACTTGGCGGCTTTGTGGCTTGCAAAGCGCTGTCAGAAAGAAATGACGCCCCTCAAAAAGCATCTCGTCCATGGGATAAAAATCGAGATGGCTTTGTCATGGGAGAAGGATCCGGTGTATTGGTTCTAGAAAGCTTAGAACATGCACTTGCAAGAGGAGCTCCAATTATAGCCGAATATCTTGGCGGTAGCACCAATTGCGATGCCTATCATATGACATCTCCGCGTGAAGATGGCTCAGGGGTGGCTGGCTGTATTGAGCTTGCAATCAAAGATGCCGGCATTCCTAAAGAACAAATCAATTATATCAATGCTCACGCAACGTCTACTCCTGTTGGTGATGTTTGTGAAATCCTAGGCATTAAGAATTATTTTGGAGACCATCTTAAAAATATTTCGATTAATTCAACCAAATCAATGATTGGACACTGCCTGGGTGCTGCCGGTGGAATTGAAGCAATTGCTACACTCAAAGCAATTCAAACAGGTAAAATCCATCCGACAATTAATGTCGATGATCCCGAAGAGATCATGGCAGGAATTGACTATGTTCCGAATAAGCCGAAAGAAAAACACATCACTGCCGCACTTTCCAATTCATTTGGATTTGGCGGCCATAATTCATCACTCGTATTCGGCCCTTACAAGCAGGATCGATAGATGAATGTTTTTCAAGAAGCTTCGTTTGGAATCATTCCGATCCAAAACATCGATCAGCAGTGGAAGGTTCTGCTCATTTTACATAAGGGAGGCCGCCACTGGGCATTTCCAAAAGGAAGAGGCAATCCTGGCGAAACACCTCTTGATTCTGCAAAGCGTGAACTTAAAGAAGAAACCGGCCTCGATGTAGAAAAACTCCTTCAAGATGAACCTCTCACCGAAAGGTATGAGTTTCGCCGCAAAGGGCAAACCGTGATTAAAACAGTCCAATACTTCCCGGCGGTTGTCAGCGGACAAGTTCGACTTCAGCCCGAAGAAATTCAAGATTCAAAATGGGTACTGCTCAAAGAGGCAGTCCGCCATCTGACTTTTCGTGAAGCCAGAGAAATGTGCCGCATGCTCGTGAGGCAATTGAACTTATAATGTTTTGGAATAAACAGCCGAAAATAGAGCTCTTTGTGCGCCACTGCAACTTTTCAGAGGTGAGCGCGCATAAGGGTCGTATTCCAGGTTTTTCCAGACAAAAATGCCATGAGAATTTACTTGAAACAGTCGACCGCACAAGAGTTAACATTACCTTTCTTTTAGACACTTTTCACTCATCTGAAACACCCCATTTTATCCTAGAGCAAACCGAATTTCCCGTGATTGAAATAAAAGAAGGGAGCGAGACAGGCTCTTTTCTTCGCATGCTCGATTATGTCGCATCACTCAAGCTTAAAAAAGAGACCATCATCTATTTCCTAGAAGACGATTATCTTCATAGAAAAGGCTGGGTGGATGTTCTTCTAGAAGGCTTTACGGTACCAAATGTTTCCTATGTAACTCTTTTTGATCACCGCGATAAATATTTCTTACCGATGTATCAAAATCTTCGGTCTGAGCTTTTTTACACCGCAACATGCCACTGGAGAACAACCCCCTCTACCACTAACACCTATGCCATGCGTATAAAAACGCTCTTAGACCATCTTCCGGTCCATAAAAAATTTTCCGAAGGTCGTAAGATCACACAAGACCATGAAAAATTTCTTGAACTTACCCGGATAGGCGCTCGGCTTATTTCATCTATTCCTGGCTGGTCAACTCATGTTGATGCAGGAAATACCTCGCCTTGTGTAAACTGGCAGCAATTCTTTAAAGAAGGAGTAACCCTATGAATTCGACTGCAATCATACAAGCTGAAAATCATTCAGGACTTAAAAACCTGCTGCTTGTTTTAGGAGTGACATTTTTAATTGCACTTTCCGGCCGTATTTCAATTCCGCTCCCCTTTACTCCTGTGCCTATTGCGATTCAAAACCATGTTTGTCTTCTGACGGCCGTTCTTTTAGGCCGCCGTCTTGGAACCCTATCTATTTCGTTATTTCTTCTGATGGGCGCCCTCGGTCTGCCGGTCTTTGCAATGGGTGGTGCTGGCCTTCCCATATTACTCGGACCTCGTGGCGGTTATTTAATTGGCTATCTTCTCGCTGCTTGGGTGACAGCAACTCTCATTGAGAAAAGACAATTATCTTCCCCACGGCTCAAAACTTTAGCCATGGGATTAGGAAATCTTGTGATCTATGCCTGTGGACTTCCTCAGCTCGCCGTTTTTGTGGGAGTAGAGAAGGTGATGCTTCTTGGAATGGTGCCGTTTTTGGCAGGAGATTTGATCAAACTCTTCATCAGCTATCGCTTTATTAAAGGGACTTCGGATTAATTAAAAACGGGCTTGGAATTTTTCCGACGATTTTTCCAACTTGTTTAGAAAGATCGTTTCCACGTTTTGTAACGCCTTGAGGTCTTGCTACCCTTCCTCTCAGTGATCGGCCTGTTGTTGGAAAGGGAGCTCTTTTTCCAAAAGTCTTGTTCAATTGAGGGCCTTTTGTTTTTCTCGGGCCATGAACCCCTCCTGTATATAGATGCTTGTCAATTCTCATACCGTCCTCCTTACGTAGGCTCGTCTTAAAAAAGCATCCCATAATCGCTGCAGTAGTGCGCATTTTGGGATACCCATGTTTTCGCCATTATAGAAATTGGTTAATTTAGACAAATAAAAATCTACTACTATATTGATTATTTTTACTTAAGGGCATGATTCTATTCATTTTAAGAACAAAAAAAATGCAATTGACTACAGGCGCTTTACCTGGAATAATGCCCCTATGATGCAGAATTGGCTCCAAAAAATATGTGCTGAAGTGGTTCATCTCTTAGTCAGGGCCCTACTCAGTATTCGATATCGTATCAGTGTTCGAGGGATCGAGAACATCAATCCTAAGACTTTAAGTAAGAAGGGAGGGATTCTTTTTCTTCCCAATCATCCTGCCGAGATTGATCCAGTCTTATTAACGCTAGTTCTTTGGGGAAGGTATAAAGCCCACCCCCTTGTCGTCGAGCAATTTTATTATTTAAAAGGGGCCCATTTTTTACAAACTCTTGTAGGAGCTATCCCTATTCCAGATCTTGCCGGCTCGGTTAATCGGTGGAAGCAGAAAAAAGTTGAAAAATGTTTTCAGCAAATTGCGGAAGGAATAAAAGCCGGCAGCAATTATTTGATTTATCCGGCAGGTAAACTCAAACACACAGCTGAAGAATCGATCGGTGGCGCTTCATTCACACATAACCTTGTTCAAGAATGTCCCGAAGTTAATATTGTATTAATTCGAACAACAGGTCTATGGGGAAGCAGGTTTTCTAGAGCGCTGACGGGAGCAACACCCGATTTTGGCAAAATGGCATGGGAAGGCGTTAAAATTGTCCTTAAAAATCTCATTTTTTTAACACCACGTCGTGAAGTAATTGTTGAGTTTGAGCCTGCACCTAAAGACTTTCCCATCAACGCTCCTAGGCTAGAATTTAACAAGGCCTTAGAAAAATGGTATAATATCCGGGGCCCAGAACCTTTAAAATTGGTATCAGACAACTTTTGGAATAAGCACTATCCCGAAGTTCAAAATGGAGAGAGGGCAGGGAAGGAAAAGCCCCTTTCTATTTCACCCGAAATTGAAAAAGAAATCACAACAAAGATTGCCGATTTAGCCCGCAGGCCTTCTGTTTCTAAATCAGATCATATTGCGCGCGATTTAGGACTTGATTCACTGGATCTTGCCGATCTTCAATCGTTTCTTATTCAACACTACGAAATTTCTTCCTTAAATCCCGAAGAGCTAGAAACCGTAGAAGATGTTTTAAGAGTTGTTTCAAAACCTGCACCCACAAAAAAAACAATCCAGCGAAAAATGGTCGCTTGGCCCAAAGAAGATTCTCGTCCTTCGATTGAGCCAGCTCATGGATCTACTATTCCAGAGGCGTTCTTGAGGATCTGTGACCGGATGGAATATCATGCTGCCTGTGCAGATGAACGGATGGGAGTGACATCCTATCGGCGCCTGAAACTCATGGCACTGACACTCAGCTATCACTTCAGAGCTTTAGAAGAAAAACAAGTCGGTGTTTTACTTCCCTCATCAACCATTTCGTATGTGATTGTTTTAGCTCTTCTTCTTGCAGGTAAAGTTCCCGTGATGCTCAACTGGACAGTGGGCGCAAGAGCACTGAACCACTGTAAAAAAATGGGAGAGCTTAAAACCGTCTTAAGCTCCCGCAGATTTTTGGAACATTTAGCCGATGGCGATTTGGGCGATCTAGACGATCTTCTTATGCTTGTTGAAGATATTAAACCAAGGATCTCTTGGTGGAATCGCCTCAAAGCCTTTTATGGACTTTTCAAAGATGCAAACCATCTACTCAAGGATCTGAAGCTTCAGCAGATATCTTCTGATGATACAGCCGTCATTCTTTTTACGAGCGGCACCGAGTCGCTGCCTAAAGGCGTCCCGCTTTCACATAAAAATATCCTCTCTAACCAAACAGCGGGCCTCTCGTGCATTAAAGTGGAGCCTAGCGATGTTCTTTATGGAGCGCTCCCTCCCTTCCATTCTTTTGGATTTTCTGTAACAGGACTCTTTCCGCTTCTTATTGGGCTTAAAGTTTTTTATGCCCCTGATCCGACACAATATTATGCGATGGCGCACGATATTGAAGAGTGGAAGGTAACGCTGCTTTGCAGCGCGCCGACCTTCCTAAAAGGGCTCTTTCAAGTGGCAAAGCAAGAGCAGCTCAAAGGAATACGCCTTGCTGTTGCAGGAGCTGAAAAAGTTCCTGATGAGCTCTTTCAATATATGGAAAAGAACGGATCAATTCTTTTAGAAGGATATGGAATTACCGAGTGCAGCCCCATCGTCACACTCACACCACTTGGTAAACCTCGCGAAGGGGTAGGATCTCCAATTCCTGGAGTGGAGCTTTGCATCCTCCATTCAGAAACACAGCAAAAGCTTCAAAACGGCGAAGATGGCGAGATTTGCATCCATGGACCCAATGTATTTAAAGGGTATTTAGGAAATATTAATTCTCCTTTTATAGAGCTAGATGGCAAAAAATGGTATCGTTCTGGAGATAGAGGACACTTAAGTGCTGCAGGTTCACTTATCTTATCAGGAAGGCTGAAACGATTTATTAAAATCGGGGGAGAGATGGTCAGCTTATCCAGTATTGAAGAAGAACTCTTACGCTTTGCACTCCAAAAAGGATGGACTCAGCCAAAAAATGAAGGGGGGCCTTCCCTTGCTATTGCCGTCTCAGAATCTAATGGAGATAAACCCCTCATCGTTGTTTTCACAACCTTTGAGGTTTCAAAAGAGGCTCTTAATGATGCTTTAAGAGAGAGCGGATTTGGACGCATCATTAAAATAGCAGATGTTAAAAAACTAGATCAGATTCCTCTCTCAGGAGCAGGAAAGGTCCATTACAGCGCACTCGAAGAGATGTTATGAGATTATTCAACACAGAAACACGCACTAAAGAAGAGATCACCTCTACCGACCGTCAAATTCGGATGTATACCTGCGGGCCAACCGTTTATAATTATGCCCACATCGGCAACTTCCGCACCTATGTTTTTGAAGATCTTTTAAGACGGACGCTTAAATATTTCGGATTTCAAGTCACGCAGGTGATGAACATCACAGATATCGATGATAAAACTATCCGCGGAGCGCTTGAACAAAAGATCTCATTAAAAGCCTACACAGATCCTTACACCGACGCATTTTTCCAAGATCTCAAAACTCTGAATGTTGAAAAAGTCGAATATTATCCACGCGCAACAGATTACATCCCTCAAATGATCGACCTTATCCAAAAACTCCTGAGCGAAAAAATCGCTTATAAAGGAGCAGATGGAAGTATTTATTATGCCATCTCAAAATTTGCAACTTATGGAAGGCTTTCTCATCTCAATTTAAAAGAGCTGAAGGCAGGAGCTTCTGAAAGAGTCTCCACTGACGAGTATGATAAAGACCATCTTGCTGATTTTGTCCTTTGGAAAGCCTATGATCCTGTACGCGATGGAGAGATCTTTTGGGAAAGCCCCTTTGGAAAAGGGAGGCCCGGCTGGCACATTGAATGCTCTGCCATGGCCATGGATCTTCTAGGCCCAACAATTGACATTCATGTCGGCGGTGTTGATAACATGTTTCCTCATCATGAAAATGAAATCGCTCAATCTGAAGCGTGCACTCATCAACGTTTTGTCAGATACTGGCTCCATGCCGAACATCTCCTCGTGGACCATAAAAAAATGTCCAAAAGTCTTGGTAACTTCTATACTCTTCGCGATCTCCTTAAAAAAGGATATACCGGTCCTCAAATCCGCTATATGCTCCTGCATACCCATTACCGCACCCAACTCAACTTTACTTTCGAAGGCCTAGATGCCGCCGTTAAATCACTAGAGCGTGTCTCCGACTTTGTAGCGCGCCTGCGCTCCATTGACACACAAGACACAGCCCAAACAGCTGCCCCCTTCATTCTAGAGACAAGAGAGCGGTTTAAACTAGCACTAGCTGACGATCTCAATATTTCTGTTGCGCTTGCAGCCCTTTTTGATTTTATCCGCGATATCAACACTCTTTGTGATACAGCCCAAGTAGGCCGTCATGAAGCGCAAAAAATTATACAGTTTCTCGAAGATCTCAACCGTGTCCTAGGAGTTCTGCCGCTTGAGCCCCACGTGCAAGAAATACCGTCCGACATTTTAGCACTTCTTGCCGGCCGGCAAAAAGCTCGTGCTGACAAAGATTGGAAAAAAGCAGACAGCTGCCGTGATGAGCTTCTTGCAAAAGGATACCTCATCGAAGACACTCCTGCCGGCGCAAGATTAAAAAGGATTTTACAATGAACCGAAAAGCAACCACAAAAGACGAACTGTTTCTCCTCAAGCTCTATGAAATGGCGTCTTTGCTCGGAACCCCTGAAGAAGAAGTCGATTGCTTTGCTATCGGACGAGCTATCGGTCAAAATGATAAGGGTGTCACAGTTATTGTCCGGCAACTTGCCCAAGCAAATTTCATTAAAAAAGGGGAGGGCGACTCCATTTATCTGACCCCGCACGGCATACAGCTTGTCATGCAAATTGCTAAAGAAAGATAGACAAAAAAACTTGAAAACGTGAAATTGCAAAATAAGAGGTGTGACCTTTATGCAGACACGTTTTCAAAAGTTTTTAAGTATTGCTCCTGCGCTTTTAGCCATCATCGTCGATTATTTTGGCTGGGGCCTGGTTTATCCACTTGCCACTGCAATCATCAACGACCCTCATAGTACTTTAGTTCCCTCTGGCGCCTCGCTGGAAGTCAGAGACTTCTACTTAAGCCTTTCATTTCTTCTCTATCCTCTCTGCATGCTTTTTGGATCTTCAACACTGGGCGACATCTCCGATATTTACGGCCGTAAAAAAGTGCTTTTTGGCTGTACTCTGGGCATTGGAGCAAGCTTTCTTTGCATGGCCTTTGGAATTGTCACATCAAGCCTTTGGCTTTTCTTAGCTGGAAGAGCGATTTCCGGCTTTATGGCAGGAACAGTCCCCATTGCGCAAGCGACCGTCGTCGACATGAGTTCATCTGAAGATAAACCCTTCAACTTAGCGCTTCTCTCTTTTACATTTTCAGCAGGACTTGTTTTAGGGCCACTTTTTGGAAGCATCTTTTCAGATGCAAGGCTGGTCAGCTGGTTTGGATATACAACTCCCTTCTTTTTCTCCGCAGCACTGGCCTTTCTTGCTGCCTTTTGGATTAATGGTAAATTCGTCCACCATGAAAGACTCAATCCAAATAAAACATTTTCTCTCTTAAGACCGCTGATTCTTTTTAAAGAAGCGTTTCAAAACCCCCAACTTCGAGTTCTCTCTACCATACTCTTTTTATTTCAGTTCGGAGTGAGCCTTTATATTCAATCGATCCTTATCTTTTTAGAATCCAACCTTCATTATACCAGTGTAGGTCTTGGTCTTTTCTGGGTTGTCATGGGCTTTGGTTTTATTGTGGGCCTGGCGCTTCTCAGAAAACTGACTCAAACCACCATACCTGCCACACGCCTTATCTTTTATTCTCTCTTAGGACAATCCCTCACCATTATTTTATCCTCCCTCTTCGTCTCAGAGACTCCTCTTTGGATCCTCGGATTTCTCATGGCTCTGATCAATCCTTCCAGCTACGCACTCCTTATGGCTGTTTTTTCTGATGTTGCCCCTCAAGAGTCGCAAGGCTGGGTCATGGGGATCTGGAGCGCTGTTGTCGCCCTCGCTTTTGTTGCAGGGGGCCTGACCAACAATCTCCTCCCATTCCTCCACGTAGATCCAGTGATCTTTATTGGCGGGGCCCTTGTTTGCCTATCGGGCTTTGTTCTCTTAAAAGCTGCGAAGAGATGAACCTATTCCGATAGTCTAAAGAGGTAGGTTCAAAATCTCTGTACAGTTTCCGGCCCGTCTAATAGAATATTTTCCATTCATTTGGAGAATTTTATGATGATCGACCGTCTTATGCCCTATATCGATAGAGCCACAAATCTTGTCCCCGGGTTTGGAAAAGTCAGTGCAGCCCTTTTTACAGGAGCTCTTTTATTAGAAAGTGTTGTCAGGTTTAATCCCAGCCGTGATAAAGGTATAACAATATTTTTTTTAGATGCGATAAAAAACATTCAATTTTACGCCTCTTTTGCAAAAACAAGCTATGGTCATTCATGGGTTAATGTATTAAAAGCTCATGGTGCATTGCTTCCTTCCAGTCCCATTGGGATAGTAGTTTTAGAGTTGATGACAGGCACAAGAGATAAAATTAATATTCGCACAGATCGTCCGCCTCTTGTTTCTTTTGCCGTATGTGCTGGTGAAACTGCGAAAATCGGAGCAAAAATTGTAGGGTGTTTAGCCACAGGAAAAGTTATTGGACAACTAGTCGATACCCAGATAAGCGTTAAAGTCCGTATGGCTGCCACCGCAGCACTGCTTGCGCTATCTGCTTGGAATATGCAAGCAGCTGTTATTGATAAATAGTTTTAAAAAGATAGACAATTTTACACTTCAAAGAGTATAATTTTCCCTATTTAACAATAGGGTAGTCAAAATGATTAGTATGAATGCAATATCCCACTTTGGAAAAAGAGAAGCGATTGTATTTACAGGTGCTCTTGTTTTAGAAACAATGGTGCGTTCTTTGATGGATCAAGAGGAGACGGGTAAAAAAAACTTTAAGATGATCTTCCTGGATGCAATCAAGCACATTCAGTTTTATGCTGCGTGCGCCACACAACCCTCTTATGCTCTTTCTTGGGTTGCAAAGTTAAAAGCTCATGCTTGTTTGCTTCAGTCTAATTTCATCGGGCTTAAGTTGCTTGGCCGGATGACAGGCATACCGAAAGTCAAGTCGGGCGAATTATATACATGGATTGAAGTTGAACGTCCACCACTAGTCTCTATTATTGCCACTTTAGGAGAAGCTGCAAAAGTTTATGCAAAAGTGATTGGCTGTTTAGGAACTGGAAAAATTGTTCAAAAAATGTGGACAGGTTCATCTTCTGGTGAAATCCGTTTTGCAGTATCTGCTGCACTCCTTGCTCTCTCTGCCTGGAATGTGAAAGCAGTTGTTGATTAAAAATAAAAAATAACTTTATGGCCACCGCTTAGAAGCGTTAAAAAACATGGATATTTTTACGACCCAAATGGTATAATACTTCTTATTTACATAGGATGTTCACAATGATGAGTAGTATCTCAAATGCAGTATTCCACTTTGGAAAAAGAGAAGCCCTCGTGTTTACTGGTGCTCTTGCTTTAGAAACAATGGTGCGTTCTTTGATGGATCAAGAGGAGACGGGTGAAAAAAACTTTAAGATGATCTTCCTGGATGCAATCAAGCACATTCAGTTTTATGCTGCGTGCGCCACACAACCCTCTTATGCTCTTTCTTGGGTTGCAAAGTTAAAAGCTCATGCTTGTTTGCTTCCGTCTAATATCATCGGACTTAAGTTGCTTGGCCGGATGACAGGCATACTGAAAATCAAGTCGGGCGAATTATATACATGGATTGAAGATGAACGTCCACCCCTCGTTTCATTTGTTGCTTGTTTAGGAGAAGCTGCAAAAATTTATGCAAAAGTGATTGGCTGCATAGGAACTGGAAGGGTTGTTCAACAAAGGTGGACAGGCGCATCCTCGGGTAAAATTGGTACTGCAGTTTCTATAGCGCTGGCGATTCTCTCTGCTTGGAATATCAAAAATGCTGTAGCAGAATAAAAATAATGGACACACCAGAATACCACCACCACGAAGAGTTTAAAAACCGCTCAGCAAAACTTGCGGAAATCAGAGCGCTTGGGATCGATCCGTATCCTCCTAAGTTTATACCTACCTATGCTTCAGAAGCGCTTCACCACAAGTACGAAGCTCATCAGTTGGGAGGGAGTGAAGAAGCAGCCGCAGGAAAGACAGAAGAGGTAGCAGTTGCTGGAAGACTGGTGCTCTTTAGAGCCATGGGCAAAAACGCTTTTGCACAGCTACAAGATTCTACAGGACGGCTCCAGCTCATGTTCAATCGTGATTTGACAGAGGTTGCAGGACTTCCCTCTTCTCCTGATCTGACACCCATGAAGTTCATCGAAAAGAAGCTCGATTTAGGGGACTTTATTGGAGTGGAAGGCAATCTTTTCCGCACACAAAAAGGGGAGCTAACACTCTTTGTTAAAAAACTGACCCTTCTTTGCAAAACGCTTTTACCTCTTCCTGATAAACATAGCGGTCTTGCTGACATCGAGGTCAGATATCGTAAAAGATGGCTGGATCTCATCGCCCATCCAGAAGTGGCAGATACGTTCAAAAAAAGAAGCCGCATCTTGCATCTCATCAGAGACTATTTTGCAAAAGCCGGCTTTGCTGAAGTTGAAACACCCATCCTGCAAAACATTTACGGAGGAGCAGAAGCAAGACCCTTCATCACAGAACTGAATGCTCTTCACCAAACGATGTATTTAAGAATTGCTCTTGAAATCTCCTTAAAAAAACTGATCGTAGGTGGTTTAGACCGCGTCTTTGAGATTTCAAAAGTGTTCCGCAATGAAGGGCTTGACCGCACACACAATCCTGAATTTACCATGCTAGAAGCTTATGCTGCTTATTGGGATTACAACGATATGATGGTTCTTACTGAAGAGCTCTTTGAGTTTTTAGCGCTCCAGCTCTTTGGTTCAACTGCCATCCAAATCCAAGATAAAACGATTGATCTTAAAGCGCCTTGGATCCGCATGAGCATGATCGACGCCATCAAAAAATATGTCCACATTGATGTCGAAACTTTATCCGATGATGAGCTCCGCGAAAAACTCCTCTCTCTCGGTTCTTTAGACCCCAAAGAAATCAAAAAAGCTCCTCGAGGCATTTTAATTGCAAAAATCTTTGGGGAGATGGCCGAACCACATCTCATTCAACCCCATCACATCATCGATCATCCGATTGAGACCACACCTCTTTGCAAGCTCCACCGTGATCCTAAACTCCGTGGTATGCAATTCGTCGAGAGGTTTGAAAGTTTTATCAATGGAAGCGAGTTGTGCAACTCTTATACCGAGCTCAACGATCCGGAGCTCCAACGTAAACTACTCGTTCAGCAGGGTGATTTGCGTGAAAAAGGGAATGAAGAGGCTCACCCTCTAGATGAAGAGTTCATCGAAGCGATCTGTCAGGGCATGCCGCCGACCGGAGGTCTTGGCATCGGCATTGACCGCCTCGTCATGCTGCTGACACAAGCCGCCTCCATCCGCGATGTGCTTTTCTTCCCCGTTATGCGGAATGAAAATCCTTCTGAAGAGGCTGCTCAGAAGTAAAAAACCCGTAAAGCGCGTGTGAGCGTCTATCATTCTAATGGCAAGTTTTGCCAAACGATACCTACTGCAGCTAAATGAAAAGGCTGAAAAGATGTTTTTTCCAACTCGTGCAATATTCCTGATTTAATTCTGGATGAAATTTACTATGCATACAAAAATCGATAGTAAAAACAATCCAGAATTTAAGACAGTAGCATCAATGGTCTTCCAGATCTATACCCAAATTCTAAAAATACGTAGAAAGTGGATCGATGTCGATGAGGAGCCGGACAGAGGACGGGGCAGTAACTGTTTTGAGAAAATCAGTTACTGGACGGACAGCCTTTCCTTTAATCAGACATTGAAAGCGGTAGTTGTTTTTGATTTTTGCATAGCCGCAAGGAACTATCGGATTCAGCTCATAGGAGGGCGGAAGCTTTTGGATGAGCTGCGATCGCACTTTTTGTGCATAGGCTTCAGTTTTCTTTGGATCTTCTCCTGAAAAGACGAGTTTAACTAAGTGGCAAAACGGGGGATAGTTGAACGCTTTTCGAACCTCAATTTCCTCGGCATAAAAGGCGGGGTAATCCTGGCGCGAGGCTTGCAGAAAAAGGGGATGATGCGGAAGGGTTGTTTGAAGAATGACTTCTCCTTTGAGATGACTTCTTCCCGATCTTCCGGCGACTTGTGTGATGAGCTGAAAAACATGCTCTCCTGCGCGAAAGTCAGGGATATGGAGCGACATATCGGGATTTAGAATGCCAACTAAGGTGACCGACGGAAAATGGAGTCCTTTGGCGATCATCTGAGTGCCGATAAGGATGTCTGCTTTTCCTGCTCTAAACTGCTTGAACATCTTATCATGGCTTCCCTTGTGTTTTGTTGTATCTGCATCCAGGCGCAAGGTGCGCACCCCAGGAAAGATGGCATGCAAGGCGCGCTCTACATGTTCTGTGCCGGCTCCTTTATACTTAAAGGAGTCTTGTGCTTTACAAGAGGGGCACTCGGTGAGCGGGCGCGTTTCATAATTGCAAAGGTGGCAGGAGAGAATATTATCGCCTTTATGAAAGGTGAGCGTGATGGAGCAATGAGGACACTTGAGGGCCTCTCCACAAGCCTGGCATGAAGAGGAGGTATGAAACCCGCGTCGATTGAGGAAAAGAAGGGTTTGTTCGCCGATCTCGATCCTCTCTTTAATGCTGCTTAAAAGTTTTTCAGAAAAGAGGGTAAAGCCGCGGGCTTTTGCGTACTCGGGTTTCATGTTGACAACATAAACAGTGGGGAGAGTGGCATGGTCTGCACGCTCTAAAAGGGAATTAAGATGATATTTGCCTAGGGTAGCATTATGATAACTTTCTAAACTAGGTGTAGCGCTGCCTAAAATAACGGTAGCATTGCAAATTTTCCCTCGCATGACAGCGACATCTCGTCCTTGGTAGCACGGCATTTCATCGGTTTGTTTATAGGCGCTGTCGTGTTCTTCATCGACGATAATCAGCCCTAAATTTTTAAGCGGGCTAAAAAGAGCAGAGCGTGGTCCCACAACAAGGGAAATTTCTCCGGAGCGGATTTTATGCCAGCTATCGCGCCGCTCTCCTGGGCTGAGCCTATGATGCAAGATGGCGACTCGTTCTTGAAAGCGGCTGCGGAGTCTTTCCATGGTTTGAGAGGTGAGAGCAATTTCTGGAACAAGAAAAAGAGCAGATCTTCCTTGGTTTAAGGCGGCATCAATTGCTTGCAAATACACTTCTGTTTTTCCACTGCCAGTGACTCCGAAGAGTAGATGCGTTTGAAATGTTTGGCTGCTAAGCGACTCTAAAATGTGATTAAACGCTTTTTCTTGGCTTTGATTTAAAAGTTTATGTTTTGTAGGAAAAAAATCGTGACTTTCTAAAGGACTGCGATCGATGGTCAGAGGAGAAAGAGAGAGCGCGCCTTGTTTTGCCAGCGTACTCACAGGGCTTCTTGAAGCGCTAGTTTTTTCTAGGAGCTCTGTGAGAAGGATGCCTTTGGGATGTTTTAGTAAAACATCGAGAATGTCGCGCTTAGGTCCATTTTGTGCTTGGCACAGTTTAGCAAGTTCGGGTTTAGAAAGAAGAGGTTTAACAAAGAGCTGCTGTTTAGCTTCCATTCCCTGCCTGATAGAAGGAGGAAGGAGTTGTTTGATGACTTTAAAAAAAGGGCTAGAGTAGTAGCTGGAAATCCAAAGTCCAAGTTTAAGCAGGTCAAAAGAGATGGAACTATTTTCGGGCAGTATCTCTTGAATCAAACTGACGCGCTCAATTTCTGGCTTTTCTTTAAGCTCTAAAATAGTACCGGGATACAATCTTCCTCGGAGCGGCACTTTAACTCTGGAGCCGGGAGTAGCGCTGCCTTGCAGGTTCTCTGGTATTTTATAATCCAGAGCTTTGGGGACAGCCAGGTCTACGACAACAGCTGCGTATTGATGAGTTGCCATAACTTCCGTTTGCGATCAGGGTTTTTGAGATAGGAAAGGCTAGGCTCTAAAAGCAAAAGTTTCTGCGATCCTAAGAATTGCTCCTGCGTCGTTCCATTTTGTTTGTAATATTTAGTCAGAGATGTCGATTTCCATGCAGACCATGGCGAGCATAAAATGCCTTTAAGGGAAGGGGATTTTAAAAGAAGATCCCATCCCTGCTGCTTTTCCAGTGCGTCTCCATCAATGAGCTGTGCTGGAGCGATCAGCCGATCGATGGCTGAAACAACGTTTTTTAAAAATTCGAGTCCAGCTCCAACTTCTCCAAAAGCAATCACGACAATTTGAGCAGAAAGATAGGTCTCTTCCCAAAGCCGTGACATTTTTTTGGCATGAGCATCATCTAAGATCGTTTCTCGAAGGGCCATCTCCGGAAATGTTTTTTCTATAACAAGCCGCATCTCATGGAGCTGTTTTTTCTCTACGATAACTGCGGGTTTGGGAGGAGGAGGCGGGGCTAGCTCTACTTTTTGAGGCGCTAGAGGGGCTTCGACTCTTTTTTTAGGAATGGAGAGAGGTGAGCTTGTAACAATAGGTTTGGGTTTTAGAGGGCGCGGGGAAAAATAATCGACATCTTCTTGGGTGGCAAAGACATAAGGGGTGGTTTTAGCCACCTCTTTCAAATAATCTAATGCGTCTTGGATGAGTGAGTCCATCGTGTAAAAGGGTATCCTCGTTTTCTAAAACCTTTAGCAATCTTCTCTTTGACTGCATCGATTCCTTCAGGACATATTTTATCGAGAATCGGTTTTAGAGCGAGATCCTTTTGATGACGGACTAAAAAAAGCAGAAGATTTTCACTTTCCTTGCACGCCCAGATATACGGTTCAAGGTGGTTAATCAATTCTTGAGTTGAAAGATTGAAGTTGAATGTTGGAGTAGAAGGGGCAAGCTGTGGGAAGGCGTGAGGGAGTAGAAAAAAATGTTCGCGAAGCTTTTGTACAGAAGATCCCTTAGCCGTCCATTCAAAGGGGCCTATCTGAGAAGGGCTTTCTTCTTTAAAGCCTTCTGGATTTTTTACAAATTCCTTCAGGATGAAGAGAAGGAGCAAGACGGGATTATTTTTATCGCTTGCTGTTTGAACAGAGAGTGGTGAATATAAAAAGGTACACATTATTTTGAAAATACTCCTAAGAGTGATTTTCAAACAATCCCGAAAGATAAGATTTTTTTTCGAAGGGGATTAAATCTTCTTCTTTCTCCCCGACACCGACCCATAAAATAGGAATTCCAAGTTCTTTGTAAATGGGAAGTACAACTCCACCTTTTGCGCTTCCATCCAGCTTTGTCAGAATAATACCAGTCAGCGGTGTGAATTGATTGAAGATCTTAGCTTGCTCAACAGCATTTTGACCTGTTGTTGCATCTAAGACGAGTAAAACTTCGTGCGGCGCGCCTGGAACAACTTTTGCTGTGGTGCGGCGGATTTTTTCAAGCTCTTTCATGAGATCGGTTTTATTTTGGAGCCGGCCAGCAGTATCAATCAAAACGATATCAAGACCCCTTTTAGAAGCAGCAGTAAGGGCATCAAAAGCAACGCTTGAAGGATCGCTTCCCGGCTGGGCTTTCACAATTTCAATTCCTAATTTTTCTGACCAGAGAGTCAGTTGATCAATCGCACCCGCCCGAAATGTATCAGCTGCTGCCACAAGTACTTTCTTGCCTTCTCTTTTATAATGGCCTGCCAGTTTTGCAATGGAGGTTGTTTTTCCGCTCCCATTGATCCCTACAATCAAGATCACATGGGGTGTGCCTTGCAAAGGCGAAGTTTGGGGAGCTGCAGAAAGGATTTCATCAGCATGCTCTTTCATCCGTGCGATAATTTCATCGGGTTTGGCATCGGGATGACGCTTCAAATAATTTTTAACATCTACAATGAGCTCTTGGGTGACGGCCGAGCCAATGTCTGCTTCATATAAGATCTGTTCGAGCTTCTCATAAGCCTCATCCGAAAGGGGAGAGCTGAAAAGCGCTTTGAGGCGGGATCCTAGAAAAGAACCCGTTTTAAAAAGCGCAGATTTAATTTTTTTGAAAAACCCTAGCATGTAATCCTTGAATTGAAACCCTATTGTATCAGATAAGGAAAATATATGAACCTACATGAATATCAAGCTAAAATGATTTTAATGGAAGAAGGGGTGCCCGTTCCTCCCTTTGGCGTAGCAAAAAATCTTGCAGACGTAGAAAAAGTGATTAAAGATTTAGGCCTTCATGAGGCTGTGATCAAGATCCAAGTCCATGCAGGAGGCCGAGGCAAGGCCGGCGGGGTTAAATTTGGGAAAACACCAGATGAGATCAAGAAACTGTCCGGGCAGCTCATTGGAATGAAAATGGTCAACAATCAAACTGGTCCCGAAGGTGTGATCGCTCATCAAGTATTGATTGCAGGCCCTGTCAAGATTGCAAAAGAGTATTACATGGGCGCCATCATCGATCGTGAAAAAAGAGAGCCTATTTTGATTGCCTCTCCTGAAGGGGGCATGGACATCGAGGAGATTGCAGAAAAACACCCAGAAAAAATTTTAACTCTTCCGATTGCGCTGGATGGTTCGGTAAAACCCTACCATCTTTTAAGACTTGCAAAATTCATGGGATGGACAGGGGTTGCTCAAGAAGAAGGAATGCAAATTGCATCAGCACTTGCCAAAGTTTTTATCCAAAAAGATGGATCACTTTTAGAAATCAATCCCTTAGTCAAAGATGAAGAGGGACATCTTTGGGCGCTCGATGCAAAACTGAGTATCGATGATAACGCTCTCTTTAGGCAGCCAGCAATTAACCAAATGTATGATGAAACACAATCTTCTCCCTATGAAGTTGCGGCAAAAAAACATGACCTTGCCTACATTGCCCTCAAAGGGAATATCGGCTGCATGGTCAATGGGGCGGGCCTTGCGATGGCAACCATGGATATTATTCATTATGCGGGAGGAGAGCCTGCAAACTTTCTCGATGTCGGAGGAAGCGCAACGGCTGAGAAAATTGCCGAAGGGTTTAATATTTTAGTCTCTGATCCGAATGTGAAAGCAATCTTGGTTAATATTTTTGGCGGCATCATGAATTGCGCGACGATTGCCGAAGGTGTTCTAGCCGCTCTACGAAATAAACCGCTTGCGATCCCGCTGGTGGTGCGCATGGAAGGCACCAACGTTGAAGAAGGGAAGAAGATGCTTCAGAAATCAGGACTTAAAATTATTACCGCAGACAATCTTGCAGACGCAGCAGCTATAGCTGTAAAAGAGGTAAGGCATGCCCATTCTGATTAATAAAAAGACGCGTGTCATCACACAAGGAATCTCTGGCAAAGCAGGAAAGTTTCATACCGAGCAGTGTCTTTTGTATGGATCACATTTTGTGGGAGGAGTAACACCTGGCAAAGGGGGGCAGAAAATTTTAGAACTTCCTGTTTTCGATACCGTCTATGAGGCAGTCCAAGAAGCTAAGCCTGATGCGACAATGATTTTTGTGCCTGCTCCTTTTGCTGCACACGCCATCTTAGAAGCAGAAGATGCGGGCATCCCTCTGATTATCTGCATCACAGAAGGGATCCCCGTAAGAGATATGATCGAGGTCAGCCGCGTAATGAGCCTTTCAAAAAAAAGCCGTCTGATTGGTCCTAATTGTCCTGGTGTCATTACACCTGGAGAGTGCAAAATTGGAATTATGCCGGGCTATATTCATCAAAAGGGAAAAATCGGGATTGTTTCTCGCTCTGGCACTCTGACATACGAAGCTGTTTGGCAGACATCACAGTTAAAGCTGGGCCAATCTACCTGCGTAGGGATCGGCGGAGATCCTTTAAACGGAACCAATTTTATCGATGTCTTAAAACTGTTTAATGAAGATCCGCAAACAGAAGGGATTTTGATGATTGGAGAAATCGGTGGAAGCGCAGAAGAAGAGGCAGCGGAGTGGATTAAAAAACACAGCAAAAAGCCAGTTGCTGCTTTCATTGCTGGAATGACCGCGCCTCCTGGAAGGCGGATGGGACATGCCGGCGCGATTGTCTCTGGCGGAAAAGGGGCAGCAAAAGATAAAATTGAAGCGCTAAAAAAAGCAGGAGTAGCAGTTGCCAGTACACCTGCACTTCTTGGACAAACTATCCAAAAGGTTCTATGATTCCAGTTAAAATTTATCCGATTTATTGGATTTTTACAGCGATCTTGTCGCTGCTTTTAGGCGGTGGCAATATCCTTCAATCGCTTGTTTGGATGGTGATTATTTTTGTTTCTGTTCTTTTTCATGAATTTGGACACGCGCTTACTGCAAAAATGTTTGGCAGAAAGCCTCGCATCGAGCTTGTTGCAATGGGTGGAATCACCTACCATGATGGAGAAAAGCTGCCATTTTGGAAACAGTTTCTCATTACGCTAGATGGTCCTCTCTTTGGACTTATTCTCGCTTTCATTGCAGGTTTTGCAGAAGCTTTGATTACAGCTCCGGCGCTAAAAACAATCCTGCTTCAAACCAAGCTCATTAACATCTTTTGGACCGTCATCAATTTAGTCCCGGTGCTTCCCTTAGACGGAGGGCAGCTGCTTCGTATAGGTCTTGAAAAATGGTTTGATTTCAAAGGACTGCGATACACTTTTTTAGTCAGCGGAATTTTTGCACTCGTTGCTAGCCTTTTCTTTTTTGCCTTCCAGCAGCTTCTAGCAGGTGCCATCTTCTTTTTATTTGCCTTTGAAAATTTAGACAACTACCGAAAAAGCCGGAATATTTCGGGTAGCGACCGAAATGAAGAACTTAAAAAAGCTCTTGTGGCAGCAGAAGCCCTTTTTCGTGAAGGACGCAAAGATGAAGCGCTAGCAGCTTTTGAGTCGCTAAGGGGGGCTACGAAAGAAGGACTGCTTTATGATGCTTCAACTCAATATGCAGCGATTATTTTAGATGATCAGGGGAAAGCTAAGGCCGCTTACGATCTCTTAAAGCCGCTGCAAGAAAGGCTTGATCCTCCGACGCTTCTTCTTTTGCATCGTTTAGCATTTGAGCATCAAGACGACAATCTGGTCTCATCGATTGGAGCCAGTGTATTTCAACACTTTCCTCTTGCTGAAGTAGCGCTGCGCAATGCGTATGCAGCAGCACGCTTAAAGCAGCCGCAAGGAACCATTGGCTGGCTCAAATCAGCTCAGCAAAATGGGGCAGAAAATCTAAATGAAATTATCAAAGAGTCAGCTTTTGATTCTATTCGAGGCGACGAGGCCTTTAAAGAGTTTACAAATAGCCTGAAGACTACTTGATAGATCCGATGTTTTTATCGGTTTTGTGGCCGTGTACAAGATGAGTAAGTTCATCGCAGCAGATGATTTTCCCATCCTTGACTTCAAAATAGGCAACTAATTTAACAGACAAACAGTCTCCGTTTTTTTTGACCGCATCGACATGGTGGACTGTGCAAATCTTACTTTCGGTTTCAATGCATTTCTCAATGGAAACTTTTGCTGATTCAAGCACTGTTTTTTGGACTCTCATATGCTCGACAAACTCAGTGTAATTTAAAGTATGGCCATCAACGTGTTGGATATAATCAGGTGAAAAATACCGAGAAATCACGCTTTCATCAGCATCCATATTTTCAATGACTTCTTTAAAAACTTCCTTAATAAAACCAGGTTTTGTCATGCTGTTTTAAACAGGTTGCTGTTTTTTCTCAGGTTTTACAGTCATATAACCTTGCTTGAGCTCTGCTGCATAAACGATCCAAAGACCGCTGCAGACAATAGCAGTTGAAACAAAGATCAGGGGAGATGGGATTTCTCCTAAGAAGATCCATCCGTGGATGGATGCAAAAATAGGACTTAAAAGCCCCATGAATGAAAGGAATGTGGCAGTGAAGCGCTTCAGGAGCATTCCGTAGAGGTTGTAGCAGACAATATTGGAAATAAACGCCATAAAAAGCGTCCATCCTAAAAAGGGAACCATCATCCCAGAAACAACCGGCGTCGGATTCCACGACTCAACTAAAAATGAGTGGCCAAAGGCAAGAAGTCCGCCAAAAAGCATGCTGGCTCCATTAGCCATGAGAGGGGATACTTGAGAGTCTTTTACGATTAACCGAAGTAGGACCCACCCATAAACAGAGGCAAGAGCAGCACCGATCATAGCAAGGGAGGGCCACGATAAGAAACTAAAGGCAGACAAGAGGCCTTCTTCACCTGTTTGCAGAGAAAGGACAGGAATAATACCGATGAGTCCCAGCGTAAGACCGATCCACTTGCGGCCATTCATTTTTTCTCCAAAGTGGAGGTAGGAGAAGAAGGCGGCAAAGAAGGGAGAAAGGCTGTAAATAAAGCACGCTTTGGCAGACGTTAGGTATTGAAGGGCCCAAAATTCTAAAATATTTGTTAGGTAGATGCTAAAAAAGCCTAAAAGAAAAATTGACATCCATTGGATAGGACGGAGTTTGAAAGAAGATCTTTTAGCAATCAGCAAGTAAGAAAGAAGTAGGACCGCTGCAAGCCCCATCCGAGCGCCTGTCAGAAAGATGGGAGGGCTGTATACCAGTGCTATTTTGGCAAAGGAAAACATGCTCGACCAAACAGCATACATAAAGACGACAATCGTAATTGACATGGAAAGGAGCATAACACAGCTCTAATATTTACTCTATACGAATTGAGTAAAAACGGGTCGTTTTTCCATATTTGACAAGTAAAAGAATTCTTTTATTTTGCCCATTTTCTGCTATCGCATCTTCATAGTCAGATGTGTTAGAAACTTTTTTATGATTGATGGCTTGGATGAGGCAGCCAGGTCTAAGCCCTGCCAGTGATGCAGGGGAACCTGGTTTAACTTTGGTAATGACAACCCCTTCATCCGCTGTGCTGTATCCCAGCTGTCTAGCTAGTTCAGCAGAAAGGTTTTCGACTTCGATACCGAGTTTTTGAGAGACAACGGCCGGTGTTGCAGACTCTTCAGAGATCGATCCAAGTTTAACAGTAAGAGGAATCGTTTTCCCTTTGCGGAATACTTTTAACTTAGCCTCAGAGTTTGGATCCATCATGGAAATTTGGTTGCGGAAGGTGTCTCTAGATTTAACTGCTTTTCCATTGAGCTCTAGAATAATATCGCCCGTTTGAAGGCCTGCTTTTTCTGCTGGAGAATTTTTAGCAACCGATGTAATGAGTACGCCTTCTGCTTTCGGAAGATTAAAGCCTTCGGCGATTTCTTTATCGACTGTTTGGAGCTCGATGCCTAAGAAGCCGCGTGTGACGCTTCCCTTTTGAACGAGCTGATCCATGACATAGCGGGCCATGTTGCTGGGAATCGCAAACCCGATACCCATATATCCGCCGCTGCGAGAGGCAATCGCTGTGTTAATCCCAATCACCTTGCCTTCCAAATTCAGAAGAGGCCCGCCCGAGTTGCCAGGATTAATTGCAGCATCGGTTTGAATAAAGTCTTCTTGGTCAGTGATTTTAAGTCCTTGGCGCCCCAAAGCACTGATAACGCCGGCAGTCACAGACGCTTGCAGCTGGAACGGATTTCCAATAGCGATCACCCATTCGCCCACTTCAAGTTTTTCAGAATCGCCTAGCTCAAGGAAAGGAAAATCTTGACCATCAATCTTTTCAATTTTGACAAGAGCCAAGTCTGTCCGAGGATCAGTGCCGATCAGTTTTGCAGGACGCACCTGTCCATCATTGAGTGTAACTTCGATTTTATCTGCGCCGCGTACAACATGGTTATTAGTCATGATAAGGCCATCTGCACTAACGATGAATCCCGATCCTTGCCCTATTTGAGTCTGCGGCGGCATTTGACGTCCACCAGGAGGAAATCCGAAAAACTTATTTAGAAAATCATCACCGAAAGGATTGCCGTACGGATCAGCAGGACCAAAGTTTTCATTATCTGCAGGATTAATTTCTACGCGTAAGAAAACAGACGCAGGCATTGCTTTTTTTGCTACGGGGGTGAACATCTTTGAAAAACCCTTCGTGCTGCATTGGCATGATGTCGATTTTTCATTGGATATCATAGGGGCAGTCAGAAGAAGAGACGTTGCAATCAGCGTGAGATAATTCATAATAAGCTCCTTGAAGCAAAACATTTTTTATAACTGGAGAATCACTTTTTTTCTAGTCTAAAAAAGTTGATTTAAAAGCTGCTCAAACGTCTGGCGATGCTCTTCAATATGCGCATGATGAGTGAGCTCTTGAACACGGATTGGGACGGCTGTCACAAATCCTTGAGCAAGGAGTGCAACATCGCTGTCGTGATGCTCATCATGATGCTCCCACTTTTCACCCAGCCAATAGTAAGGTGTGCCTTCTGTTGGATGGATGCGTTTATCAGGGTCATCATTCATATATCCATGTCCTTGCTGCGCAAGCCGGATACCTTTAAAGGGTTTGTCAGGAAAGTTCACATTGAGGATTGTTCCCTGCGGAAGAGGATGTTTAAGAGTGTGTTCTATGATAGGAAGAATATATTGTTTAAGAGAGGAGAAGTCAGGGTTATCGTATTTTTCATAGGAAAAAGCAATACCCGGGACTCGTCTTAATGCCCCTTCAATAACGCCTCCGACAGTTCCACTGTAAAAAATGGTTCGTCCTGAATTAGACCCCCGATTAATTCCAGATAAAATGAGGTCAGGTTTCTCTGGAAGAAAAGCATTGAGGCCAAGTTTTACACAATCCGCCGGTTTACCAGAGACCTTCCAAGCTTTAACACCAGGTTTCCACTCAATTTCTTTCATGCGCAAAGGATTATTGATCGTGATGCTGACACCTGCTCCCGACATATTCTCAGCAGGAGCTACAACCATCACGTCTGCATATGAAGTTAAAGACTCCCATAACGCTTGAATTCCAGGAGCGTAAATACCGTCGTCATTTGTGATTAAAATTTTCGGTTTATTCATTAAGAACCTCGTTTTTTCTGGGATATATCAAAGAAAACAAGCCAGGTCTATCTTAATCGAGGCTGGTGTTTTTGTTTAGTCCATTCCGAGACTAATAAAATAAGAATCAGTCCGCTGAAGAAAGCGGGTAGTAGTGGAGAAATCGTATAGGGGAATAAAGGATTGATTAACGGCCATGTTGCAGAAATAATACTTCCACCTAAAATTCCTGCCCAGGCGCCAAATCTGTTCACTCGATCCGAATACAGCGAAAGAAGCACTAGGGGTCCAAAAGAGGAGCCGATGCCTGACCATGCATATTCGACCAGCGCATAAATCGTATGGGTTTTACCAAATGCTATAAAGTAAGCGATGATGCCAACGACTAAAACACCCAAGCGTGAAACAATCAAAAGCTCCTTAGAAGAAGCTTGAGGGCGCAAAAGCCTCTTATAGAAGTCTTCTGTCAAGCTTGATGTTAAAACTAAAACCTGCGAGCTCATTGCATTGATCGTCGCAGCCAAGATAGCGCAAAGAATAAATCCCACAATAAAGGAGGAAAAAGAGTCTTGTACCATCTTAATAAAAATCTTTTCAGGGTCGGAAAGCATTTCATTAAAGAAAGGGATGCCTACAAGCCCTACTAAAGTGGCAGCCCCTAGCGAAAGTGTCATCCAAGACATTCCAATCCATTTTGACTTTGGAATTTCAGAAACATTTCGAATACCCATGAATTTTGTGACGATATGCGGCTGTCCAAAATAACCAAGACCCCAGCCAAAAGCCATTGAGATAATAGAGACCCAGGTTTTAGCCGAAAAGTCGGGGAAAAGAGATTGCGACAAGTGGTGTGCCGTCATGCTATCTCCAATACCTTGAAAACCGCCCACCTTCCCAAGTAAATGAAGGGGCACGCCAATAATCACTAGCAGCAAAAAACACCCCTGGAAAAGATCGATCCAAGCCAGTGTCACATATCCTCCTGAGAAGACATAAGGGACTACAATTAAAATCCCGATCAAAATCGCGATACTATATTTGATATTAAAAAGAGATGTCAGAAGCTCGCCAAGACCTGTCAGACCCGCTGAAATATAAATCGTATAAAAAACAATTAAAATGGCCGCAGTGAAAAAACGAATAAGACCCGACGTATCTCCAAGCCTGCTTTCAAAAAAAGAGGAGAAAGTCAAACTATTAAACTGCTCTGTTGCCACACGAATCTTAGGCGCAACAAACTGCCAATTCAAAAACATACAGGTAATCAGGCCAATTGCAACCCAAGCACTTATTAGACCATTCGTAAAAATAGCAGCAGGATAGGCCAGAAAGATCCAACTACTCATGTCGCTTGCGTGAGCAGCTAAAGCTGTCAGCCAATAATTTAGAGATCTGCTACCGATGATAAAATCTTCAGCCGAGATGCTTTTTCGATATGAAAAATAACCAACGGTTAAAAGCAAACAAAAGTATAGGACGATAGCTAGTAATTCATAAGTATACAATGAAACTTCTCCAAAAAAGCCATTGTATCAAAAGTCTTGAAAATTGACTATCGTCGTGTTGCTTTATCAGAACCATAAGCGTGGCTTGCAAGAGCTAGATTGGTACGAACGTTAGGAAAAGACTCTTCTAAAATTTTAAGCAGATCTTTGACATCGCGCCTCAGCGACTGTTGTCCCACTGGGCACTGACAGGTGATTCTCGAGAACTGATACAATTTTGCAAATTCCCGGATCTCTTGTTCAGAAATAAAAATTAAAGGCCTAATAATTGTCACCCCGTAATCATGCATTGGAACCTTCGGCAAATTCCCTGCAAATTCTCCCTTATGCATCAAGTTCATCAGCAGCGTTTCAATGTTATCGTCCCGATGATGACCAAACGCCACAACTTTACACCCTAGTTTATGAGCTGTCTCAAAAATAAGCTTCCGTCTTTCTCTAGAGCAGCTATAACATTCCAAAGTTTCTAGCTTTTGTGTCGATTCACAGATTGTGAGCGGCACGCCCAACTCTTCGCAAATAGGCTGAATAAACTGCTGCCCCAAAGAAGATCCGCAGGAAAATTCTCCACCCACATGGACAGCAAAAATCTCAAAAGGGTGAAAACCTCTTCCTGAAATTGCCTTCAACAGATAAAGCAAAGCCAAACTATCCTTTCCACCACTGAGCGCAATTAAAATTTTTTCTTGCCCTTCAACCAGCTTAAACTCATACAAAGCCTTACGGCACATGCTTTCAAGGCGTCTTCCTAAAGCGGTCCACGGGGGTCTAGCAATGGGTAACTTCATCATGCAGAAAATTATAGAGGCTATTATACTCGTTTGACAATAGAAAGGATATGCATGAATAAACCAGGAAGAAATGACCCCTGCTCCTGCGGCTCAGGAAAAAAGTTCAAAAAATGTTGTGAAATCAAAACCGCAACAAAATCCATAGGCTCAGCCCAACTCCTGACCGGCCCCAATAAAATGTCTTCCCTCTTTAGCCGGGCTATTGCCGCTCCCAAAGATCCAACTTGAGAAATATCAAATCCATTTGCTATAAATCTTAGATTCTACATGCTGGCTTAGCTCAATTGGTAGAGCACCTGATTTGTAATCAGGGTGTTGAGGGTTCAAGTCCTTTAGCCAGCATTTCCTTTTTGGGGGTGTCGTATAGTGGCAATTACAAGGGACTGTAAATCCCTCGCCTTCGGGCTTCGTGTGTTCGAGTCACACCGCCCCCAATAAAAACCTCGCATCTGCGAGGTTTTTTTTTGGGGCAAGGAGGCCAACAGTTTGGCCTCCTTGTGTGACGAGAGTTGAGGCCGATGTTTTTGCTTTGCAAAAACCGGCCGAACCACCCGTAGCCGCGAAGCGGCGCGAGGGTGCATACCGGGGGCAGCAAAGAGTTTGGCCTCCGTGTGTGACGAGAGTCGAAGGGCCTGCAGGCCCGAGCCTCCCGTAGCCGCCCTGTATTTGCATTAGGGCGGCGCGAGGGTGCACACCGCCTCCATTCTCCTGGACGATTTTTGAAAGCCATCTATGCGTATATACACGGAGAAAAATGACTAGCTGGAATTGCTGATTTTTTATAATATCTTTTAGAAAACAAACTAAAATTAACAGGGATTATATGAATTACATTAACAATTACTTTAACTCGAGAGATCTATTTTTTTTAATAAGCTTTCTCTTTGTGATTCAGAAAAAGCAATAACTATACTAAAGAAATTCACTAGGGAAGGGAGCGCAGCTCCAATTGCCCAAGCTTTGTTGAATCTTGGTAGCGCCCTTTTTAGCTACAACTCTTCTACCCGTTTTTACACTCAAAAAGCTGTCGCTATAGAAAACAGCGTAAGTGGGCTTTTTAAGACCATTAATTACAGAAATACTGCATTAGAAAGTAAAGAACTCGACGGACTTATCTATACAACATTTTGGCTTTCAGGATATCAACAGCGAGGAGAAGCTTTAGCGATTGCAAGAGATTTGCTTGCTAATTTACCTGGTTCCCTACCTACAAACTTGTCTGATTTTAAACAACCGCTCCAACTCTTCTATGATATTACCTATTTAGGGTTATTTCTATCTCCTCAAGGCCGTTCACTCACCACTCTTTTGAAGATAAGTAAAGTCGCTTACTTTGCATGCAAGGAATACTCAGAAGGTGCTCTTGGTTGGGATAAAATCCAAAAGACATACCAAAAACCAACTCTTGCTAAAGCAATTAATCTGATAGCAAGAGGTGTCCATCTCTACGGCACTGGCCTTCAACTCTACACAACAGGCAAGGCCTTTTTTAAATAAAATAAGAGAATTGTACGTCCATCTTGCCTGGCTGTGAGGAAAATTTCTGCTAATCAAAAGTTCTGAGCAATTCTTGAATGATTGCCCTACTTTTTCAAGATTGGATAATGGACTGAAACTGCTCAAAAGCCTCTTTAACTTTTGTTAAGTTAAATTGATTGGCAATCTCCATAATGGCTGAGTGGTTTTCAGGGTCTTTTTGGACTTTTGCTGTTAGTACATCTGACCAGGTATTTGTTACTTCATCCAGCTGGTACTTTTGAGCAACTGTAAGGCACTCTGCTACAAGTGGCCAAGAGAAAGAATTTTTGTATAGGTCTGTACCTCTAAGTTTGATAGAACGTAGAACATCTTGAAGGAGCTCATTTTTCATTTTTAGGATATTGTTTGGTTCAGAGCTAGGAATCCAATTTGAGCATGATTGATACTGGCACATGAGAGCAAGGTAGTCGATTACTTTTTCCAAATGCGCTCCATATGCCGGATGAGAGAGGGCTTCTCTTATTTGTTTCACAATAGCATTAAGTAAGCGCAGTGACTTAATTTTAACGGCAAAATCAAGAAATTTAACGAAATGCTGCAGTTGAGAGCTTTTGCCAAATCCGCTGGGCTCATAGTCGATTTTCTTGATCTGTGCTTCGATTGCATCAATGGAAGAGGCCTCCAAACCTTCAATGTTATCAGTCTGTTCCAATTGAATCACATCTTCAATGTTGTCTATCGTCACTTCTTTCTTAAGATGCTCTATAATGGCGTCTTCTAATTCTTTATTCTCATAGTTTCTTGCAAGGATGATGTAATCTCTCACATTGCTGGGGCTGACACTTTTACAGAGATATTCAAAACAGAGTTGCTCCAAATGTGGTAGCATAAAATAGGAAGAAAGACGGAGCAAATTTACAATCTGGACCACTGTAGCGTTTGCTAGGTCTAGCTCTCCGGTGTAGAAATAATCTAGCACCATCTCAACACTTTTTTGTTCTAAACCGTCCATCACGATAGGAATCGTTGCGCCGGTTTGTGCCTCTGGGAAGCTGCCTTTGAACATGGCCTCGAAATAAGGAGATTTTGCAGCTAAAACGATTCTGTGAGCAGGAAACAGCTGGTTTTCAAACTTGAAGGTACAATCGGTTAAAAAACCCTCTTTGCGAGATTTAACTGAATAGTGGAATGTTGGATTATGGATGGGATGATCTCGGTGCCATGTCACGACCATTTTTCGAGGGGATATCATTGCGTCGACTTGCTTAATTTCAATTCCGTAGCTCCGGTAAAGGGCTCTTGCGACTGCGATCAAAAGTGGAGGTGTGAAGTCTGGGAAAGGAGGTGCTAGCTCCTGGCTAGAGTCCGAATTGGGGTTGTTAGTTTCTAAAGAAATTTCGCAAGTAGGAGGTGTACGTGCTTCAAGATGCGTTTGCTTCACTGTATTAACGACCTTATTAACAAATACTGTATAGTGAGCGCAGTTTAAAGTATTTACTAGTGTGTTTGTGCGCGAGCCAGTGAAGGACAAAGCCTCGAATATGGCAGACGATAATTCAAAATTCTGTTTGTGTCCTACCCATTTAAATTTTGCATCAAAATTAATGAGATTTGCCATAACGACTCCTTTTTCGGGAAGGAGTTTACCTTCTAAAGTCGAATAGTTCAAACGAGAAAATCAACAAATTAATTTTACCCAACCTAAAATAACGTTTAAGCACCCATTTCCGAATAAGGCCTATTTTTTTGCTTTTAATAGATTGAAATTCAAAATTTTAAGCAAAAATTTGAAGAGTAATTCCAAGATGTGATACCATTGTAGATACGAAGAGAGGTTTTTTTATGATAAAACGTCTGATTAAACATGGAAATAGTCGTGCTATTGTGGTTGACAAATCGTTACTGGAGGCTGCTGGGATCTCAGAAGATGCGATTTTTCAAATTTCAGTTAATCCAAGTGGCGGCTTGGTCATTCAATCTGTTGCTGATAGCAAAACTGATGCCTTTAGAGAGAATTTTAAGAAGTTAAACAAAAAATACAGCAAGCTAATGCAAAATTTGGCTGATTTATGATTGCGTATATTTCTTTTGAATATGTTCTGGAACTTCATGATCAACTCATAGAGGAATACGGGGGAGTAAAGGGAATTCTCAACGAAGGACTTTTACGCTCCGCTTTAGAAATGCCAAAGGCTCGGTTTAATCGACGCGATCTGCATAGAACCATCTATGATAAAACAGCAGCCTATCTTTTTCATCTTATCCAAAACCATCCGTTCATAGATGGAAATAAACGCACAGCTTCAATGGCAGCCTTAGTTTTTTTTGCATCAAATTTTAAGGATGGTTTTCGCATTTTTGAAAATGAGTATCAGGAGCTTATTTTAAGAGTGGCTCAAGGGGCTGCATCGAAAAAAGAAATTGCCAATTTTTTTCGACGAAATACAATAAAAAGAACGTCCTAATAATACCTCACAATAAACCAAAATTTTGTCCACGCCTAATGTCAAAGAACCTGTTATGACAGCTTGCTGGTTGCATGCGGAATGAATGCACGGCTCAACCAACATCTGCCAGAGGACAGTGAAGACGGATGATATCTGGATGATGGTAGAATGCACTTGATCTAAGGCCCCAGCTCAAAAGTAGCCACTTCACGTAGATGCCATTTACCCACCGACGATTTTCAGGATTATTTTGTCTTATTCATATACTTAATTTTAATTTAATTATTAGTTGATTTTTATGTTCAACAAAAATAAAAATAAACGCATTAAATGTTGTTAGATGATTAAAAATGAAGCTTATAATAATTCCAATTCTATTTTCGCTTAGCTTTTCAGCGATTTTTTTATTTTTCGCGATTCGCCGTAAACGCAGCCGTATTTTTTGGCCTATTATTGGTGCTTGCATCGGTCTTGCAGTTTTATTTCCATTCCGCACTTATAGGGTAGCTCCCTTAGATACCAGCCTTGAAGCAAGCTTGACAAATGATTCCATTATAAATACGACAGATATTTCCATTCCTGGATATCCAAATGCATATAATCCTTCTTTGATTCCTTATGAAGAAGGCTATCTTCTTTCATTCCGGGTAAAATATTACGATTTTGCAAGTTATCTCAGAAAGCTATGCAACGTGAGGACCGATTATCTAGGCCTTGTAAAACTCAATAGACAGTTAGAGATATGCAGCGAACCTTACCTTCTTGATCTGAAGTCCTATGACGATACTTTATCACATTCTGCACAAGATGCGCGTTTATTTAAGCTTGGCCAGAAAGTTTTATTGTTTTTTAACGATTATGGAGCTACGCGTCATCGTTCTTCTTATGCATTGTATGTAACTGAATTGATTGAGAAAGAAGGGAAATTGCAACCTAAGCAGCGTGCTAAACAGTTGAAATATGTAAACATGGTATCGATTGAGAAAAATTGGATACCATTTGTTGCTGCAGGCAAGCTTTTTCTCATTTATTCAGGCCAGCCACATCTTATCCTAGAGCCAAATTTAGAAAGTGGCACATGCCAGCGTGTAGCAAGTACAGATATCAGGACACCTTGGAAATGGGGAGAAATTCGAGGAGGAGCCCCAGCTGCAGCCGTGGATGAAGGGCTTCTTACTTTTTTTCACTCGAGTCAGGAATTGCCAGCATCGTCTTTTTTTGGAGCAAAAACGGGAAGAAACTATGCTATGGGCGCCTATATTTTTGAAAATACCTATCCTTTTACTATCAGAAAAATAACCCCTACACCTTTAGGGCAGGTTGAAGACTACGTTAAAAACAATCGTCGCAAGGTGGTTTTCCCCTCAGGAATGGTCATAGATGAAGAAGTCATTTATGTTGCATGGGGGAAAAACGATACAAATATCTGCATCTCTACTTTTGATAAAGAGAAACTCATCTCGGGGATGATTCCTTGTGCAAATTAGTTCGCTAAAAAGCTCTAAAGTGTTTAAGGGTTTTTTAAGATCATTTGCGCCAATTTTCTAAAAAGTGCCACACATCAGATATGTTTGAAAGCAAACAACGACCATTAATTCCAGTCCACGCATTCATGAGACGGATGGTACGGCATCTTATCATCGGTTTTGGCATCATTTTTGTTTCTCTTTCCATAGGAATGTGGGGCTATCACCATTTTGAAGGAATGGATTGGGTGAATGCTTATGAAAATGCTTCCATGATTTTATCAGGAATGGGACCGGTCGATCCTTTGTATACAGAAGAGGGGAAGATTTTTGCTGGAACTTACGCGCTTTTTAGCGGCATTATTTTCTTAATTGTCATTGCAATCTTCATTGCTCCACTTTTCCATCGGTTCTTTCACAAATTCATGATTAAAGATGTTAAGTAGCTTCGTGAAGGATTTCTTCAGCTGCATGAAGCCCTGATGCAATGGCGCCATTCATAGAAGAAAAAAGATCGCTTGTGTGTTCTCCTGCAAAGTGCAGCAGTCCTTCTGGCTGATGTAAAACAGCGTGTTGATTCCATTTTCCTGCTTTGAAATAGGAGTATCCACCATCTTGCCAGGTGTGGAGGTGGTATTCTGCTTTGCTTGGATCCCAGTTTGAAGAGAGACGAAATAGGGCAGCATTAATCATTTCTTGCCATTCTTCAGTAGGCATACCACAAAGCTTGCGAGCTTGATCTCCCACAACGCTGATGTTAAACACGGTTTTTCTTTCTGGGTTTTCTTGAAATGCGGTTTGTTCTCTAAACCATCCTAAGGCATCTGACCACAAGAAGACGCCTCCGCGAGGCTCGTTTGCTAAGATACCCGCAGGTGCAATGATTGAAATGCGAGCGCATGAGGTATAGGGAGTATTGTTGATAGCTTCTTGTTTTATTTCTGAAAGTGGAGGCAGAATTTCGATTTTTCTCATCGCATGAAGAGGAACTGTGAAAATAACCTTTTGGGCGTGAAGTGTTAAATCGCCCGCATGTAAAATGCATTCTTCTTGCAGATGTTCTACTTTTTTTACAGGAGAATTGAAATAGAGGTTATCTTTAAGCTGTTTTGCAAATGCCTCTGCGATCTTGTCGTTTCCTCCTTTGATGGCATGGAAAGCAGTCGATCCTTTATATTGTCGCAAAAATGTCAGCACAGCGTGGGTTGAAACTTCATGAAAGCCATTTCCCAACAGCCCAGCTAGGGTATTAGCTTGAAACCACTCTATTGCAAGAGGTGAAGCTCCTACGCGTTGTAGTGCTTCTGCATAGGGTATATCCTCGTCAATTTTTTCCAAGGCTTGTTGGAAAAGAGTCATCAACTGAGACAGAGGAACCTCTTGTTCTTTGCCTTGAAGAAACACTCCTTTTTCACTTGTCTTTCCTTGCCAATTTTTAAACCAATAACCGACATCCATTTTTGTATGTTGGATGACAGGTAGCGCAAAACGGTTTACGAAATCCCATAAAGGCTGCTCTCCATTTCCAAAAGAAAAAGGCCCCAGTTCAAAATGTTCTCCAGTCGGCAAACGATGAGTCAACAATCGACCTCCAGCTCGATTCTCGGCCTCTAGTATTGCTACGGTAAGTCCTCGTGATTTAAGAAGATCTGCTGCAGCAAGACCTGCAAGCCCAGCTCCGACGATTGCTACATTGCATGATACACTTGCCATAAAGCCATCCTTCAATTTTTATAAAACAATCCAAAAAATTTATGATAATGAGTTTATTATGACCAGATAAAAGTTTTTGAATTTGTACGACTATTTCCAAAGAATCTTTCGACGCGTTAGGGTTTGATCTTTTGGGTTATGCTATCGAACTTCTCTTCCGAGATGCCGTCGATTTTTATGCGTTTTAGCCTAGAGGTATGGCCGCTGATGATTTCGATTTGCGATTTGGCAATATCAAGCAGTTCTGCAAGAAAATCAATAAGCTCTTCATTCACATGTCCTTTTTCAGGCACACCGCGAATGCGAAGGCAGAGAAGATTTTCCCTCCAGCCCACTAACTGGTTTTTTGAGGCGTTAGGAGTAATCTTTAACGTGATTAAAATGGGCAAAAAATGATTTCTCCATGCGGGATGCTGTAACTTTATCCATCGGCGGCAGTTGTCAAGTTATACTTGACAACTGCTTCAGATAATTCATTTTCCGAGAGGATATTTTTGATATGCAGGCTGATATTTTGTTTAGTTGTCTGAAAAAGTTCTGCAATTTCAGCCTGTGTTAACCAGACGGTCCCTTCCAGAGTTTTCAGGTGGATAGATGTTTGGCCATCTTCAGTTGTATAGAGGATGATTTCGCCGGTTGACATGACTGGGCTCCTTTGCAATTAAAAGATTGGAAGAAATCGAGAATAGAATCAAGAAACTTCTCTATTCTAAAATTTTAAACCAGATAGCTCTTAACTTTGTGCAACCAAACTTGCAAGAAGCTTGATGTCGTGATACCCAAATCCACAACATCCTCCGACAAATTTCAAATTATAGCGGCGGCCTATCTCAGCAATCCTCCGTATAGAATCGGCTTTTCTAGGCTCTTCTAAGACCTCTCCAGTTTCATAGCTTGAGGGGTTTGCATCCCAAGAATTGGGATAAAAACCGATGATGCGCTTGATGAGATTTGTATCTTCGAATGAAGATACCGCTTGATCAAAAGCAGACGGAGAGCAGCAATTTAGCGAAAACCCTTCTACATACCTTGATGTTTCACGGTCAATACGTGAAATAGCTTGTTCTACTGTTTTTCCATTCAGTAAAAGCCCTTGACGATCGACAACAAAGCTAAGGATCAAAGGCATGTTGAGACTCTGTGCTGCTTGGCTAATACCCAAAGCCTCTGAGTCTGTTCCAATGGTCTCATGCAACATCACCACATCTGAAAGTGTGAGCCCAAAGCGATGGAGCACTTCAATGCAGAGCTCGTATTGTTTTTGGGCAAAGAACTGTGCTTCTTGCACATCTGGAGCAAGTTCTGGCCTATAGCAATCATTAGCAGGGCCAAGAGAAATGGCGATCCGTACATCGTTTTTGCCTAAAGCGGCTAAAAGAGCTTCCAAATTTAGGCTGAGAAGCTCTTTATAAAGCTCAATGAAGCCTTCTTTTAAGAGCGGTCTTAAGAAGAAGGCATTGACAGTTGGCAAGGTGGCTCCTGCCTGCACATAGCCTTGTGCAATAAGCTCCACTGCAATGCGGTACCGCTGTAATCCTTGACGCTTGATAGCAAGGGGATTGGATGAGATCCCAAGGCTGGATAACACACAGCCGTAAGGGCCAAATAAAATTTTCATAATACTCCTAAGGTTGTTGTAGATGATTAAAACTGAGCGCTTAGGAGCAAAAACAGAACATGCTTGCGCCCTAAGCGCTTTGCATGGACATAGGAGATTTAGAAAATCCTCGTAGATAGGTCATATCATGATTTTAGCAAAATTTAGGGTTTCTCACAAGGGAAAGGGGAGCGGGGCCGACAGGACCGCAACTCGTCCTGCCCCCACTAGAAGTGAAAGTGCAGCATGACTATGTTTAATAGATTAACTTTGGTGATGAGTAGATCAATAACTGCTCTTTGAGAGCTTCAAGCAGTTCAGGGAATGTCGGTTTATAGTAATCACCGCCAAAGTGACCCATATTGTCATACTCAAAATATTTAGATCCCAAATGCTGATGGATAAATCTGGGCTCTTCAATCGGAATCCAAGGATCATCTTTGGAGGCAAATTGAAGGATCCATTGCTGGTTATTCTTGATTGCTTTCCAATCCCAAGGCTTATCAAAAAATCCACTTGCCTTTTCTTTAGGAATGCCTAAGTCAGAGTAATAACCACCCACTAAGACGCTTCCTAGAATTTTATGATTTTCTGCATAACTCATAGCAGCAATTGCTCCTGAAGAATGACCAATGATAACGGAGTTTGTGTTTCCCTTGAGCTTTTTTTCGATAAAGGGCAACCAATATGATTTTCTGGCCAGATCGTTATCAGGGAAGGTTTCTGCAATGACGGTTCCTCCCAATTTTTGGAGTTCTTCTTTTAAGTATGGAAACCAGTGATCATCAATGGTACTACCGCCATTTCCGTGAATGATCAGGAAGATAATATTGTTTAATGCATTCATGAAAAATCCTTAGGTTCTAGTCCCAAAAGGGAAAGTGTGTTTGCAAGTTGGAACAGCTCTGCATGTGTTTTGAGGTCTAATTTGTTTTTCACAGATTGAATGTAAGACTCTACTGTTCTTGGTGAGAGTTTTAACCAAAGCCCAATAGACTGGTAGGTTAATCCTTCTCTTAAAAGAGCCAGGCATTCGAGCTCTCTTCGAGAAAGCCTCAGTAAACGCCCCAAACCGCATTCTGCAATCAGTAATTTTCGTTGAGTGTTAGTAACATTAGATGAAGGTGTTCCATACGATGTTTTTAAATCTTTCAGATGGAGTCCTTCCTCAAAAAGAGAGTGCATTGACTTAGGCAAATTTTGGCTGAAATAGTTAAGATAGGCTTTGAATAATCCTTTTTCATTGAAAAAGACATTATGCAAAGGTCTTTTTGATGTGCATCCAGAGAAACAACCTGTCTCCAGGTAATCCTTTTGATGATTAACGACAACAAGTCCATGGTTAATATGAAAATGTTTCACTCGATTTTCATAAAATTTTTTATCTCCTGGAAAAGATCTATCATGAGACCATATGTAGTAACCTTGTTCTAAAGCTTTGGCTGTGTCAATTAAAGGATCCTCTTTTAAGAATCCTGTATCGAACAGCAATCGATCATGGTCAGAATCTGTAGTCACCCAGCCGGCTCTACCATCATGGTAAACGCGTACATAAGCAAACCCAGTCAAGGATAGCCCATCACAAAAGCCTCTCGAGATAAGCCGAACTTGATCGACCTTGCTATCCAATCTTTTAAAAAAATATTTCGCATTATTGTTCATAAAAAACCCAACAGAAGGCATTACGCTATTCAACGCCATTCAGAAATAGGATAAAGTAATATCTGATTTACAAAACACCGTTAAAATACCGGTATTTAATATTGCAACGCCCTAAGCGCTTTGCATGGACATAGAAGATTTAGAAATACCTCGTAGATAGGTCATACCATGATTTTGCAGAATCTTAGGTTTCTCACAATGGAATGGGTCATAAAAAAGCTTCAAACCTATAATGGGGAAATCGTCACCTTGAAAACATAGTAAGAGGATTGAGTATCTGTTGTACAATTGGTGTCTGAAATCGTACTAGCAATCCCTCCGACAATATATCCTATATGAACAGGTTGTTTGCTCAATTTATCAAGAGCAATCACATTGTTTGGAAACGTCGGCAGTCCATCAACGGGAATGAAGGCAGAATTAGCCCCAAATAAATAGATGGTTTGTAATGGATCTCCAGTGCATGTCATAGGTGGGAACCCTGGGCATGTCGGCGGAGACGAGTTTATGATAGGGAATGATTCATTCATAATGTATTGGCGGTAAACACCATGTTTATCGATTTCAATCGTTGTAACGTCATTTGTAAAAGGCAAGTTGCAACATGGAGTGAAAATACTACCGCTGGCCGATACCCAAGCTGTGCAACAATTGCATTGGGGGTTAGGATCTGTATTACAGTTCGAGCCATCGCTGAACAAAGCTGCGCTAATCCCTCCGAAAAGAAGAGTATACATCGAATTTTTCTTTAGCGAATAAAGACCTACATTTGCACAGGAGTAGTTGTTCATTGCTTGTGCAAAGGTATTCGGGTTATTTGGATCTAACATTCGCGAGGAACCATCTGGATCGATTTCAATAGGCACGGTCCATGCTCCCGGGGCATTATTGATGTCTGATGGGGTGAAAACACCTGAGAGCGCTGAAAATGACATTGTTAAGGATTTTTTATTTTTCTTAACAATTGGAATCACATTCAAGTCTCTTCGTCTATAGCTTGGAATCGGATCAGGCTGACGATAGATCTGAACAAAAAGAGTGCGACCATTATCTATGATTTGAATAGGTCGGATCTGTTGGGAATATGTACCATTAGAACTTGCAACATAGTTCCCATCGAAATTTTGACCAAAAGCAAGCAGATAGGGTTGATGCTCATCCGATTGCAGCATAACGCCGCCGGTCAATTGAAAAACTGGATGGAATATCGTACGTATGCACTCAGATGCGCTTTTAGACTTTGCTGGGTTTTTAACCCATTTAATCAAATTAGGGACATCAATAGCTGTCAAAGCAGGTTTGGTTCCCATCGTATTAGAAGCGGTATCGAGTCCATATCCGCCTACCACGTACAAGGTGTTTTTTTTCTTTGCATAATAGAACAATGTATTTGAGGCAGAAAGAAGATCTATCTGAGCCTGAGAAATTTGAGCAGATGGATCATAGAGTGAGCGGTAATAGGTTGCTTTAGTTTTTGGATTAACCACATATACAAGCGTGTTTTGCTGTGAAGGGGGGAATGGATTGACATTAGGATCCGTATTATCGACATCATGAAGACCATTGGTTCTTCCAGCGATCAAGAGCCATTCTCCTTCATAAACAGCATATGCAAATGAATGGAGTCCTGCCGGGAGTGTGAAGTCAGCCTGCTCTATAGATATCCGATAGGGGAGCGAAGCTTCCGGCATAGGTATCGTCAGATTCGATGTTTGATTTGTACAGGGTGGACATTCGCCAAAACAGTTAAGAAAAATGCCTGTAAAAAATACAATTATGTAAAACACAGCTAATTCCTTTTGTAAAAATTATCGGGAAGTACAAAGTCTGCGATAAAAACTTGAGGTGTGCTACCACCACGTTTTGAAGTCCAAGTGATTTTCTTTCCATCGGTGCTAAAAGCAGGCAAGCCTTCAAATGTTGTAGTGTAAGTAAGTCGGTATTCTTCTCCTGTTTCGATATCCAAGAGATAAATTTGGTAAGCTGCATGGCCATGTTTTGAAGTTGTATAAGCGATTATCCTACCATTGGGGTGCCAAACAGGCGCCCAATTTACATGTTCGTTTTTTGTCAGTTGTTTTTCTTGCATTCCATCAGAACTGATTAAGAAAAGTTGAAGAGCATCTTTTTTTTCGCGGTCGGCACGAAAAACAATCCATTTTCCATCAGGGGAGAAAAAGGGCCCTCCATTGTAGGAATAATCGGTATGTGTCAGGCGACGCGGGTTCAAGCCATCGGCATCTGAAACATAAATATTCATGCTGCCACTTTCATTGCTTGCATAGACAATCCATTTTCCATCAGGCGAATAGGTGCATTCAGCATGATAGGCAGGTCCTGATGTCAATGGTTTTAAGTCAGAACCATCGCATTCTGCTTGATAGATCTGCATGTAGGGTGTCAAATCCCAGACGTAATTGTTCGAACTTTGGGAAGGGGGTGTATCATCTACCAAGGGAGATTCATGACTGGAAGCAAAAATAATTTTCTTTCCATCGGGACGGTAAAAACCGCAAGTGCATTTTCCTTTTCCTGTGCTGACCATCTTAGGAGATTTGGTTTTCAAATCCATTGTGAATATTTGATAACTTTTTTCGCCTGTTGGAACCGCTTGAAAAATGATTGACAGGCCATCCGGAGAGAAGTAAGCTTCGCCAGCTTTTTCAAACCCCATCGCAGAAAAAGTCACTTGCTGAATATTTTGTAAAAAAACGCTTTCCTGAGAAGATTCCGGTATGACATTTTCCCAGCTGATTAAAATCCAACTAAGGGCGGCAAGCATAAGTCTCATGCGCAAGAGGATTTTAATTGATTTTTTTTTATACATAACAAATAACTTTGGTATACAATTGATTTTTTTACAACGAGAAAGGATCGAATATGCTCACAAACGCTAAAACAAGTTTTGCATTTCTAGGAACCCTTTTCCTATTGCAGTCCCCACTTATTGCAGAGGAACCTTCTAATACAAACGCTGCTTTATCTGAATCCCCACAGGTTTCTCCAGTTTTTTATTCTTCCAAGAGTCCCATTGAAATCGACTTTTCTGTGGCTTTAGACGATTTCCGAAGCCTTCCTGAGGGAAGTTTTGAAGGAAATTGGGGAGCTCTTGTTGCTATAAATCTAAAAGCGCCTCTTCCTCAATCATTCTCTATCCAATTAGGTGGCAGTTACGGAATTTACGATTGGTATGGAAGATCTTCAGCACCTGCAAGTGATTCCGGCAGTGTACAGCAGCAAGGCTTCATTACTTTTGCAACCTCAAGGCAGACTGAGAAATCTTCTGGATTTAATGCTGGAATTGCCTACGACTGCATGATCAATAAAAACTTTGGTTTGTTTGCTGTTGACCCTTTTTTCTATCAAGTGCGAAGTCAAATGGGTTACCTAATCGAAGAGAGGAATGAATTAGGTGTTTGGGCATCCTATGGCATTAACACAGCTCATGAAAAAGCCAGTCAGGTTCCGCTTAGGTTCAGAGCAATTAGCCAGGTTAATCTGTTTTGGTGTCACTATTACAAAAACAACGGTTATACTATGGTTTGGGCAGGTACTCCGTATAGGAGAGGGTTGATGTATACTTCAGGTAGACCAGGAACTTTTACTGCTGGTGCTCAATTCTCAATTCCTATGACAAGCTATTTTGCTATTCAGGGAACAGCTGCCTATATGGGAGCTAGAAGGGTTAATGGAATTAGGCCCTCTTCAAATTATGCTATGGATATTTCGATAGGAATCACATTTTCATTCGGTAAGCGTAGAATCATGCAAACCCCTTATATGACTCCTGCTAATAACAGTAATTTCTTGACGGACACGAATCAAAATTTTTAGAAAATAGCTTGTTAGTGTTTTGCAAGTGAATATTGACTATGACCGTTGATTCGCTTTTTCTCCACATTGATTTGAGCTTCTCTTTGCCAGCGATCTAATTTTTAATCATGTCTAATCCTCTTTTAGATATTGTTTTTTTCTTCTATTTGGAGCTCTTCCAACCACTACTACAGTCTGGAATGGGGTATGTTCGATTTGGCAGTTTAGTAACAATCTTGACCTTTCGCTGCTGGGCATCATTTAAACTGCAATTTTGCGAAAAGTTTTATGGCAATACTAATGCAGCATAAAGAAACTTTTGTTATCTTGAAATATCTAAGGGAGCTTCTTATGTCCTCGGATAAAGCGATTGTATTTCCACATTCTTATGAAGAAATAGATATCGAGCATTCCTTATATCCTGTCACACAACCTAGAGAACAAGGTTATCTACAAGTTTCTAGTCTCCACACTCTTTTTTATGCAGTCTATGGCAACCCAAAGGGTGTTCCTGTAGTTGTTTTGCATGGAGGTCCCGGAGCCGGCTGTTCTGATATCCTTTCTCGCTTTTTTGATTTGAAAAAGTGGAATGTAATCATGTTTGATCAAAGAGGCGCAATGAGATCTGAACCTTTTTGCTGCATGGAAGAAAATAGTCCGCAGCATTCTGTTGCAGATATTGAAGCCTTGAGAAAGCATCTAGGTATTGCAAAATGGGTGGTATTTGGCGGATCGTGGGGCTCTACGCTTGCAGTTTTATACGGACAAGAGCATGCGGAGCATTGTATAGGATTTATTCTTAGAGGAGTATTTCTAGGGCGCGAGCAAGATTATCTACATCTACTCTATGGAATGGGAAAGATATTTCCAGAAGCTTACAAGCCTTTTCTAAATTATATTCCTGAAGAAGAACGAAGCGATCTTCTTTCTGCTTATTATCGTAGGATCATGGATCCCAATCCAGACGTTCACATGGAAGCTGCACGCGTATTTATGGAATTTGATGCAGTCAGTTCTACGCATGCTCCTAATCCAGAAGAAGTGAAAAAAGTTATCCAAAATGACCGCTTTAGCTTAAGCATCACAAGGCCGTTTCTTCATTACTCAGTCAATCGGTTTTTTTTAGAGCCTAATCAAATCTTATCGCGCATGGATAAAATTGCACATCTTCCTGCTATTATCATTAATGGGCGTTGGGATGCGGTCACACTTCCTGAAATGGCTTTTTCACTGCACCAAAGCTGGCCCAGTAGCATCCTTTGGATAAGCCCTCAAGGCGGGCATTCCTCGAACGATCCTTCCATTGCCAAAGCGTTGGCTAAAGCCTCGGATCTTTTCATAGAAAAAATGAACGATTGCCATTAACCCAGTCCTTAGAATGAAACTCCCAAGCTGACATTCACACCTGTGAAAATATACGAATTGCTAGGCAAGCCTAGAACGAGTCCCGTTTTGGTTTTCGCAGTGGTGCGTCCATCGTGCCAAGTTTCGAAAAAAGGAGAGACAATGATAGACAAACGATCTGAGTAAACATTGAATGTAAGAGGGACCTCTACAAGAAAGTTTGAGAGTTTATATTTTAGACTCCACTGAGCTCCATTAAGAGGCTCGAGCCGCACAAGAGGAAACACTTGCGGCATCCATTGAAAATTGCATCCCCAAGAAAAGAGGGAATTAACTCTATTTTCAAAAAGAAAACCCAGGGGCACATAGAACTCAGTATAAGCAAGTTCAAGAGATGCCGAATGAACCCTAACTTTTTCATTCAAATAACGAACGCCAACCCCTGTAAAAAGTGTTAATCTATTGTCGCCGATTCTCTTTTTTCCAAAGGTATATCCAATCCGTTCTTGACCATTGAAATCTTGTATTTTGCGATGAGTTGCGCTGTGCTTTGTCATTCCAGCGCGCCAGCTAAAAACAGCCGCAGCATAAACATAGTCTTGAGGCCGGTATTCATAAATTGCAAAAACCCCGCCAAGGCTGCCTTTTGTCGAGTGGTTCCCTTTTGGTTTAACACGGGCATAAGAGTAATTACCGCCAATTTGAACCCGCTGTGGAAAATTATGCAAGGTCATCTTTTGCTCTTGTGGAAGATTAGAAGGAGCTTGGGTTGAGACAGCGATCTGATAGGAAGGCTCTTTAAGTTCAATACTCGTATCAGGTGATATTAATTCAGATTTCTCTTCACCCTTTTCTTGCTCGTCAAGAAAGCCATCAGCATAGAGCGAAAGGCTTGAAAGCATGAGAAACATTCCGTATCGTAATTCCATTGAACAATCCTTGTTTACTAAAATTTGTACTTGATGCAGACTCTAGCGAAAAGTGCCAGAAATTGTCCAGTAAACTTGTAGGAATACAATGAATTATCGAAATTTTTTATGGTTTGTTTTTTTCGCTAAGAGTCTTCTTGCAGCAGGAATTTTCGATTCGAAATCCAACTTAAGTGAGTATGTTTCAGAATCAGAAGCTTTCTACGAAGAGTATATGGCAGAGCAAATCCTCATTGATGAAGCAGTGGGTTTAGGAGGCTCTGGATCTTCGTTTACTCCACCTCCTCTTCCAAATCCACCTGCCGATCCTCCAGCACCAACTCCAATGGTAGGTTATTTACCAATTGTCATCGTCAATGACAGCGGATTTGCAGATTCCGATGTGTATCTGACGATCATTGGAGCTCAAGTCATTGGGACGACAGCACAGACGACAAAAATATTTATGACGTTTGGTGCCGATGGAATTGGCTCGTATAATCTTGTATCGGGTAGTGGCTCTGTCCCTAATGTTCAGCTGAGCTCCATCACTGCTATGGCGCCTCATACCTATGCGCTCTACATTCCTGCAAGTAGTGTAGGATCGGATGGAATATCAGGAGCCAGAATCTATTTCCAAATCAACAATAGTACCCAGCTTATTACCTATAGCGGCGGCGCTTTGACAGAGCCGTCGGTATTAAATCAGTCTCTGGCCTCCTATAACATCTCCTTTGATAAATATGAGTTTGCTTACATCCCTATGGGCAGTCCTCAAATTGCAGCAGATGGCACAGCCGTCGATTTTTTCTGCCTTCCTCTCTACGGTTTTTTATCAACGCCTGATGCCTCTTCGCCCAACCATTCCGGCCTGTATGAACCTCAAAGCTTCATCATGAAAAATGTGGTCCCTGCGTTTTTTGATAATAGATGCACAGGCAGTTTTAAATCGGCCATCTTAGCTCAGTGGAATAACTTATTTTCCCCCACAAGATCTAATCCGATCCGTATTCTTTCGCCAGGTTCAGCAATGAGTGTAGGGACAGCCAGCTCGTTTCCTAATAAATTTGATCCTAACTATTTTGATAATGCCGGTGCTTATGGATTTAGCTTGATCCAGTTTCTTTGGTCAGGATCTTCGGCTTACTATAAAACAAATGGACTCTATTTTGGGATTCCGCCTTCTGCTTTGTACACGCAGCCAGGCACTTGCTTAACCAATATGGTTTCAGGAGTTTATACTGCCAGCATCGACGGAAGCAATGTCATGAACTTTTGTCCTTCTTTTACCACTGAAGGGCAGTCTTTTTTTCCTGCCCCAAGCACAGCGAATGCATCTAGCCCTTCACCGACAAACGGCCCAACCTCGTATCTGATTTTCGCATCCCAAAATCTAAATTCTACCTTTGCGGCCAATCTGCAAGGAAATCAGGTCAGCAAACTTTTTGAAGAGGCGATGGTAGCAGGCCTTCTTCCAGCTGCCTTTTCACCTTCCAATCCTCTGAGCAATAGCTATCTAACGGCTCACTCGGGCAGCTATTACAAAAATAGCTCCAACTTGCCTGCAAGTGCTGGAGGCCCTTGGTATAGCGTCTACTCTGAAGCCATTCACTACTGCGGGCCTATTTATGCCTATGGATTTGATGAGCCGCTCTATCCCAACGTCCTGATGCAGTGCACAACGCCCACGCCAAGCACTTATATCGGCATCACGATCGGTACATGCGACTTAGTTCCTTAAGGATTAACTGATTTGAGGATTTCTACGATAATTGTCCCACAAGCTGTGGGACAATTAGACTTGTTCCATCAGCCGCTCTTCACTTTGGACATTTCATCCTTGTTTGCAAGGTGTGATTGCTTTAACATCGCTTGAGATTTCTAAAGAATGAGGATAGAAATGGCAACGATTGATGATTTTCAAAAGTTAGACATTCGAGTAGGGATTATCGTTGAAGTACACGATTTTCCAGAAGCTCGTAAACCTGCCTATAAGCTGACAATCGATTTTGGGCCCGATATCGGAAAAAAACGTTCAAGTGCACAGATCACTCACTATTACAAAAAAGACGAGCTAGTTGGAAAAAAAGTGCTCGGTGTTGTCAATTTTCCACCAAGGCAAATCGGTCCTTTTGTCTCTGAAGTCCTTACTCTGGGAGTACCGGATACAAATAACCAAACCATTTTAGTTATTCCTGAACTATCAGACGCTTCTATCGGTGGAAAACTTTTCTAGATCATCATTAATGCATGGCAAAAGTAAAAAACATGCCACAGTTGATGATAGAGAGTAAAACACTTTAATTTAAGTTGTAGTTTTTTCGTTTAGGTTGTTAACCTTATTCGGCAAACCATAACTCGGAGTCATTTTATGATACAAACCCATCCTTCTTTCCTTTCACCTTCCACTTGCTCTCTAGGGCTTGCCGTTATAAGCTATCCACAATGCACAAGCTTTGAGAACAGAATAGTTGAAATCATTCCAAAACCTTTCGGTTTTGTACTCGGAGAGCAAGCCAGAAATCTATTCACCTTTTTCTATTCAAAACTACCAACTCTATCTCTACCTGTTGCGCAAGCTAGCAACTTTTGCAAAACCCCAGAAGGGCTAGAAGGCTGTGACAAAACACAAATCAAATATCTTCTACAAAAACGGATTTGTGTTTTAACAACAGAGTGTCCAAGAGAGTCTGATGAACTGCCTGCTAAGTTCAACAGTGCTTTATTTCAGCCTGAAGCTGAAATGACATATGAAAACCACGATGGTACTTTAGCTTTCAGAAGAGAAATAATACCTATCGTGACTCAAAACAATTACATTGAGCTTGAAGAGAAAATTGCCAAAATCGATGAGCAATTAACAGATCCTTCAGTGGATGATTTCGCACGTGAAATGCTTGAGGACAAAAGAGAGTGGCTCGTCAATGAAGCTTTAGAAGTTCGTAATGAAGTCGTTTCAAGACTTTATCAAATTGGGTCTTGGTAATCCTTCAAGATGATCTTAGCAATCGCTTTTGCTGAGCCATTGACAATGCTATTGTGGCCATGCCCAGTTGCAATGGCATAATGTGCTGGGAACTTCTTTGGAACTTCCATCAATGTGGAGTCATAATTGGGCACATGCCAGTCATGCGGGGAAGCAATGAAATAATACTCGCGCTGAAGATTGGTATTGTCCAATCTCTTTGTCCACTTAGCATTCAACTTTTGAATGCGATCAGAATTCGTAGGCATTTCTGCAGAGATATTTTTGCGCATGAGCCAAGATAGATGCAATCGTTGGGCAAGAGTTGCGAGCGAAGATCCCCGGCAGGCTCCTACAATCGAGACAAAGCGAAGCTTTTTGATATTTCCCTTGTTTGCCTCTTTAAGACGGGCTTCAATTGCCCTTGCAACCCTGCCCCCGTTAGAGATACCGACCAAAACAAGTTCTTTATCTCCGTCAGTTTTAGCCCACTCTGCAATTTTATCAAAAATCGGCTGAACCATATCGTCTAAAGGGCCATTTCCTTTATCAAGTATATAAGGGATGTAAATATCCGTATCAGCTGGATTTCCCATTTCTTTGAGGATCTGTTTAAACTGTCTGGGATTGTTGTTAAGGCCATGGAGGCATACGACGAGTTTCTTTTGGGATAAGGAAACGGGGTCTGTCATTTGAGCGTCTACGGTGTATGTAAGAGTCTGATAGGTTTTATCTGCAAAATAAGTAAAAAATCTACCATAGCTTTGAATGAGGCTGATCGCTTTGGCTAATAAAGGAGCTTGCCAGCGATCGGTTTGGCACTCTTGAGCGCTTTCGAAAAACTGAAGGCCTTCTATTGTACTCATTTGATGTATCTCTTAATAATTGGTGTTTTATTAGCGGAAATTATACATCAAAAGTGAATTGTTTTAAATAATCTTATTCGATTCGCAAGGGTCTGATTTAGAACTGGTTAGGTGAAGTAAGGCTGCGTAAGTTGGGAAACTATTTGACGCGTGCTTTCAAGCTTTGTAAGCTAGTAGGCTAAATTTTGGAGAATGTCATGATTAATGCTTTGAAAGGGACGCCTTGGTGGGTCTATGCTCTTTTTATTTATTTGGTGGTCGTAGGGATCAAAACCCTTAAGCCCCAGATCGTTTCTTTAAAGAAGATCTTCATTCTGCCTCTTATTTTCATTGTTTGGTCGTTGTTGGCTTTAGGTGGAAAGCTGAGCTTAGGGTTGGATTTAAGTTTTTGGATACCCTCTTTCATTCTGGGCATTTTTGTAGGATGGGGCCTTACGCGCTCTTTGAGGATCAAAGCCGATAAGAAGAAGGCTCTCATCAAAGTGCCAGGCGGTCCTTTGACCCTTGTCTTAATTCTCGTGGTTTTTGGGGTCAAATACTACTTCGGATATACCTATGCAACAGATCCAGAAGCGCGCATGAACTTTAATACCGTTGCAGCAGATCTAACCAGCTCGGGGATCATCACTGGGATGTTTTTTGGAAGGCTGTTTTGTTATTTATCAAAGTGGAGAAATTCACCCCATCAAGATCTTTGACAACTATTTTCTGATCGCCTAAATTGCTTCGCAAAAAGCAGGGGATAGGATGATTATACACCGTTATTTTAGCAGTGCTTATCAAGCAGCTTCTAATAAATATGATGCGGGCGCTCAGTGGGTCAGTAAGAGCTATACTCAGGTATATTCTAAACTGCCACAGCTGGATGGGTGTTTAGATCCCTACATCGATGCTATCGTCAATAATACGATGTCTCTTTATGGCAAAGGTACAGCTTGGTTGAAAAACTCCTATGCCAAACTCCCTTCTTATGTAACCAAAACGATCCATGCCAGTCAGTCGCTTATCTGGCGCTATAAGAAAGAAATTGCCGGAAGCCTCGTGGTTGGAGCGGGCCTTGTTTATTTGTACCGTCTTTGGGTAAATCGTCCTCAAAAGCCCCTGGTTGAATTTAAAACATCGCTTCATTTAGCAACATTATCCATACAAGCACCTCAAAGTGTCCCCATGCCTCCTCGTGCAACGCTTGTCTTCTGCATTGATACGAGCGGGAGTATGAATGAACATGGACGTTCTGATGCTGTAAAACAGGCACTGAATGATCTTGTGAATCATGCCGAGGGAGTTATTAACAACACTCCTGGAGCTCAGATCAGTATTGAGATTGTGGCATTCGACGAAAATGCTAGAGTGATTACGCCTTTGACCCTACTTGAAGGAAATGGTGCCAATCGATCGATAAGAGAGCAAATACAAGCGATAAGATGCAATGGAGGAACTCGTATTCTTGCAGGACTTGAGCAAGCTACGCAGGATTTAATCGCAACAAATGGGTTAGGGTCGCGAACAGTGATATTACTGACCGATGGAAACGAAAATGGACTTGATCAAAGTCGCCTTCCAGGAATTCACAATCGTCTCATCGGAGCAAATGCGCGTCTATTTGCTATTGGGATTGGAAAAGAGCACAACAAAAACACTCTCCAGAGAATTGTAACAAATAATACCCCTGGTTTTTCAGGCACCTATATCGATACGACTGATGGACCCACAATACAAAGCGCTATCGATGAGATTTACAAGAATGCCATCAAGTCTTACTCCAGGATGAAGATTGCTTGTTCGCAGCTGCCTGCAGGCTCTTGGCACGCTAATCGCCTAAAGTCTGTACAAGGAGATCATCAATCTGAAGTTGATGCAGGCTCGTTGGAGGAGGGAGACGAGATAAAAGTTAAAATCCGAATCGATTATCAAGTACTCGATCAGCCTGTAGATTTAAATGACGTCACCTTCAGGCTGACTTTTACGGATCCTAACGGTAGAGAGGGGGAAGTCGCAATGCCATGGAACCCTACCACGATCATTGATCCCGAGATAGTTAATGCTCGTGTTCAGTAACTTATAAATTAATTATCATTTTAATTATATATAATTATCAGACTCTCATTTTTAATATAAATTATTTGAAATTAATATAATTTTAGTTATATTAGAGATAGGTGTGGGTTAATTCTATTAACTCACATCTACCAAAAAAAACTACACTCAATTAAGGGAAATATATGAAAAAATTTCACACAAAGCAATTCAGACGCCGAAAAGCTATGTTTGCAAAAAAACTGAGAATGTATAGCCGCGATCTTCAAAGACTTTCACGTCATTTGAAAAATTGGTAATTTTTTGAGGCCAGGTCTCATGTTCAAGTAACAAGACGATCCTGGCCTCTTTTTTTTAGTAGACCTCTTTCGAAAAAGGTCTAGTGATGATGCCCATGCTCATGGTGTTCGTGATGATCACCATGATGTTCATGACCCTCATGCCTCTCGTGTTCATGTTCGTAGTAGCCTTGATTCCCGTGTTCTTCGTGATGCTCGCCATGTTCATGATGATGATCGTGATCATCGTCATCATGTCTTTTTCCACCGCAGTCGCTGTGCGAAAAAAAACATAAAACAAGTCCGCAGGTCAAAAAATAGATCTTTTTCATAGCAGTTCCTTTGAGAGTACTTTTGCAAATGTGGAAAAAAATTGCATCTTTTTTCAAAAAAATGAAAAAAACCCTTGTATTGATTTTCGAAACAATTTACATCCATGGTAAGAAGCTGTGAATTTCACAACCTTCCTAACCTAAAAAAGGAAAAATCTGTGGCAAAAAAGAAAAAAGCAACAAAAGCTAAAAAAGCAAGAAAAGGCGGCGGCCTTACATCCATGACTTATTCTGTGTCAGCAGAATTACAAGCTATCGTAGGATCAGGAAAATTAACACGTCCTCAAATCATCAAAAAACTCTGGGCTTATATCAAGTCGCATAAGTGCCAAGATCCAAAAAAACGACGCATGATCAATCCAGATAAGAAGCTATCTGAAGTTCTCGGTAAAAAACCGATCGACATGCTCAAGATGGCTGGTGCACTAAATAAGCACATTAAGAAGTAATTATTTCTCTCTTAAACTCCCCGGGATCTTTTCTACGGGGAGTTTTTCTTTCAGAAAAATCCAAACTTTTTCATAGATGCGGCAAAGCGCTCCATTTGCAATCACATTGGTTGAGGTGACAATGGGATCGAGGATGACGTTAAAGGCTAAAATAATCGCGATCATCTCGGCATTAAATGAAAGATACGACTCATAGATCGGAAGCATGATAAAAATCGCTCCGCCTATCACCGCAGCAGTTGCAAAGCGGGCAATAACAAAAACGGCACTAAAGAGAGCCCACGTTGAAAAATCGGGGGCAGATCCAAAAAAATGACGATAGAGTAAGAAACAGAGGAAGGTGTTTGTAATGCAGTCGCCAATCTGCTGGATATTTGTTGTTGCAGGAATGACAGCTTTTGCAAAAGAAGGGTCGTCTAGGTTTTTAGAGGTTCCTTCAATTGTCCAAGGCATGGTGGATATGCTGCAACCGGAAGTGAAAGCAAGTCCTCCTGCGGGGAGGAGATTTTTTATCGAGTGGCTGATGTCATTGAGGTTCCAATTGCTTCCTAGCGTGAAAAGAGCAAGAAGATAGAGCGCGAGTAAAATAAGAAGCCAAACGAGGAGTGTGCTATAGGGGAGAGCGACATCTTGAAAAAGATGCATTTGATACATGCGAGCAACAAATCCCAAGACAAACAAAGGGATGACTCGTGAAAAGAGTTTGGTGAGGATCCATTGAGCTTTTTGTTTTCCATATTCAATGAACTCTCGCAGCTTTGGCTGCTTTGTGAGCGCGGCTATTAATCCAAAAACAAGGCCTAGAAAGGCACCTTTATCTGCTGACCACCAAGCAGGTCGAAAAATAGGAAGGCGCCAGAGCGCTGTAAAGTCGTAGTTAGAGGTCGCGATTTTAAGTGGGGGCAGGTGGTCGACTGCTAAGTGTCCTCCTAAATAGGCATACCAGACGCTTGCAAAATTGGAAAAAGTCTCAAATAGAATGAGGGAAATAATAAAAAGGGGCGCTTGTTTTTTAAACGATCCAACAGAGCTTGCAATGAAGAAACCAACAGTCAAAGGGAGCAACCACATCAAAAGGTCTTTGATGAAAAGGCTGATGGTATAAAGCCCTTGATGGATGGCCAGCGGCATGAGATGTGCCATGGAAAAATAGAAAACGATGAGAATCAAAACTTGGATGCCTTGATACTTAAAAATAGATCGCATGGCCACGATCGTATCAGTTTTAGTGATTAATGTGCTCGCCTATCGATGCGCTTATAATTGCAGGCTTTCTTTTTTGAAGAACATCCTCCATGAATGGAGGAAATTCTGCGCGATTTAATGATGCGGGGCGTCTAAGGACGCCTTTCGCTCCTTGATTGATAGTTCTCCTTGACCCGCCCCTGAAGGGTCGGGAATGCGACGAACGGATCGTTCATAGTAGATAAGAGTCGGCAGAAAGATTGCAATGGTTCCTAAAATGATTCCTGTGAGCGGATAGATTGTCCCGTCATACAGCGCGCCTGCAAAGGCTACAACAAATGCAGCAATCATGAGTCTTACACTTGTTAATAGGCTTGCAGTGACTCCTTTAATATCAGGAAGGATTTCCATGCATTCTGGGAAATAAAGCCCGATAATATAATTGGCTCCAAAAGCATAAAGAACCATTCCGCTTGTCAAAAGATAAGGATCTCGAGGGGCAAATAAAGTAAAGACGCCTAATAAAATTCCGCCAAGAACGCTTAAAATGATCCCGGTTTTTTTGATTTTAGGAATTCCCCATTTTGCAATCGCGCGGTTGATCGTCAAGCTTCCGGCTACCCAGCCGCCTAAAATTGCGGCTTGAATAAAGGGAAAAACCGCTTTACTCATTCCAAATTCAACGACAAAGAGAACAGAAGTGCTTGAGAGGAATGAAATATATCCACCAAAGATAACACTTGTTACCAAAGTGATTTGCCAAAAAGGCAGGCAGGTGAAAGCTTGTTTAAAGTCTTGGAAGACTTTTGCAGCTTTAAGAGGCTTTCTTTTGTCAGTTGGAAGTGTTTCTTCAAATAAGAAAAGACACACTGCAAAGCTGACTACTACGAAAAGGGCGATGGCTAAAAAGTTCGAGCGGAACCCAAATGAGTAGTTAAGATAGCCTCCAAGCATAGGTGCTGCAGCCATGATCAAAGGGATTGCTGTATTTAATTTATTGAGAGCTGCAATCGCTTTTTCTTTTTGGAACGCATCAAAAATAATGGCTGTCCCTAAGGTAAAACATCCGCCGCTTCCAAGCCCTTGCAGAATGCGGCCTATTAGCATTTGATCCATTGTTTGTGCAAAAAGAGTCACAATGCTTCCGGCTAAAAACATTCCAAGAGCGATAAGAATCGGCTTTTTTCGCCCATATGAATCAGAAATAGGACCGTAAAAAGGGCCCGAAACACAGATACCCACAAAGTTCCAAGTTAAAAGACCTTGGATCTGACTTTCTGTTGTGTTAAACCATTTCATCATATCAGGGAAAGCCGGCAAATAAATATCGGTTTCGATGCATGCAGCAACGAAAACGATCACAATCAGAAATAGATATTTTAATTCTTTTCTACGATTCATTAAGATACGGGGGTATGGCGGTTAAGTCTAATTATAAGGGAGTTCTTAAATTTGTACGACGTAAAATCATTATTTTCATTTTATTTTTGGCAGGAGAGCCCCTTTATGCAAACACCTGCGAAACCGATCCTTATCGCCTAGCATTCAAGCATCTTGAGTCTAAAGGGATAGGTTTTAATCAGGGTTATTCAACATTAGAAATATTTTTTGCATCTACAGAAGCCTGGGGTTCTAGGTGGCTTCCCTTTCTCGATGTCAGGGGACATCTTTTCAATAACGGACGGTCTGCCATCAATTCGGGGATCGGTGTGAGGTACAGGGCTTCCAGGATTTGGGGAGTGAATGGATACTATGACTATCGAAGAACCAATCGAGGACATTATAACCAAGTCGCTCTAGGTCTAGAATCGATTGGAAAAAGGTGGGACGTTCGATTGAATCTCTATCATCCATTCGGAAAGAAAGTCCATTATTTTGATTCCAAGAAAGAATTTGCGTTAGATTCCTATAACGGAGAAATAGGATTCCATGTCAATCCTTATACAAAAGCGCCTCTCTATTTTGCTGCAGGTCCGTACTATCTGAATGGTTTTGGCAAAGTGGCCTGGGGAGGTCAGATGCGTGGGAATGTTGAGATGTATCAGCATGTGCGTCTGCAGATCAGTTCATCTTACGACCACCTCTATCAGTGGGTAGTACAAGGACAGCTCACAATTTTTTTCCAGTTTGGTGGAAAAAAAGAAAAAGAAGGGAAATGCCATCCCCAGCACTCGTTTCAGCAGGTGGATAGGGGAGAGATCATCCCTACCCTTTCTAAAAAGATACATTGAAAATCGATGACTTTTTTTCCGTGCTTTCCATGCCAGTGGTGGATCACAGTCTCTGGATTTTCTTCGCTGCAGCGGCTCCAGTTGTAGATAAGAGGAAGCTCATCAACTTTTAAACCCTGCGTGGTAATCAGATGCGTCAAAATATCTTGATCGCCGGCAAAAAGATAATTGGATGAAAAAGCTTTATCTGCCCACTCTTCAATGAGGGGGAGGCCATGTTTGAAAACGATAACCCCTGAATTATATCCCTTTCTATCACTAATGGGATCGTGGATATCTTTAGCTAAAGCAATCGTTTCATATTCTAATAGTGGATTTAAAGATCCACGCACTTCACAGTCTAAATCGATCCAGATCGATTTTTGATAAGGGGATAGGAGACAGGCCATCGGTTTTTTAAACCAGCCATTGCGCCGAATCCAAAAATCGTTTCCGAACGTCTGTTCCCAAAAAGTGATAGAGGAGGCATCGATGTCCTGCTTTTCTGTCACAAAAATATCTGCCATGGGAAGTCTAACTAAGCTTCCACGATCTTTACAAAACGCTTTTGCACCCTCTGACATTCCAAAATCAATAAATGTAACAGGGAGAGTATTGAATTTGCTGTAGTGGTGCCACCACCAGGGGAGAATCCATTCTTGCGTCAAATCAGTTCCAACAATAACCCCTTCAAATGAAGAAGGGGTTTTAAAATGCCACCTGAGATGAGGCGTAATTATTTCTTTTTCTTGGATTGATTAGGTTGAGTAGGATTTTTGCCGAGTACGAAGATCAAAATTCCGGCGCCGATTAAAACAAAGCCGCCGAGCTGGAGCTCATCTGCAAGTTTTGTGTAGTAAGCAATTTGCTGTTTTCCAGCGGCTATCTTTTTTTGAGCGCCTTGCATTGTCCCTTGTGTGAGCTGCTGTGCAGTAGGGCTTAATGAAAAAAGGCTATTTGCTTGGTTTACACTTTTCTCTGCGCTTTTCACCTTGAGTGTACCAGCTGCTACCTGCTGTTTGATGTTGTTAGACACGAATAACATCACAACGCCGATGATGACAACTATAATTCCAATAATTCTCTTTACATTCATAAAAACTCCTATTTAATTTTTTTATTGACATAGCGAGGAAAAAAAGTAAAGAGCGAAACTTAAAGCTCTATAGATGAAGCTTTTGCAAGCGTAGATGAATTTAAATGCTTTGTTTGCACAAATATGTTATCGTTATCGTCTACAAACTAGGAAAACATGTTATTCAAAGAATTTATCAATGACGAAAAAATCCTCAAAACATTAGAGGGTCTTAAATATGAAAAAGCTACCCCCATTCAGGCGGAGGCTATTCCCCACATTTTAAAAGGGGGCGATCTCAGAGCTTCTTCTCAAACTGGAACTGGAAAAACTGCGGCTTTTTTACTTCCAACCATCATCAAGCTCTCTCAAGCTAAAGACAGAAAAGGTCCCAAAGTTGTTGTTTTAGTCCCTACCCGCGAACTGGCTATCCAAGTGGCTGCAGAAGCTGCTAAACTCGGCCGTTCTGTTAATCTTGTCCACGTGACACTCTATGGCGGCGTTCCTTATCAAAGACAAATCCGCGACCTTTCCCGTCCGCACGATATTTTGATTGCAACTCCTGGAAGGCTGATGGACCTAATGGACAAACGGAAAGTCAATCTCCACCATGTCGAAGTCTTTATTTTAGATGAAGCAGACCGCATGCTTGATATGGGCTTTATTGGTCCTGTCGAAGATATTGCTGCAAAACTGCCTGCTGGAAGACAAACACTGATGTTCACAGCGACGTTTGGAAAAAATGTCCGAAAACTCTCTGAAAAACTTCTTAAAAATCCTTTTGAGATTTCAACAGATCATACTGAAAATAAACTTGCCAACATCGAGCAGCATTTTATCCGAACAGACAGCTTATCGGATAAGAACCGCTCCCTCGATAAAATTTTATCTGAATCAAAAATCCATCAAGCGATTATTTTTTCTTCTACGAAAAGACAAACAAGACAGATCGCCAACGATTTAAGAGATAAAGGCCTTGCTGTCGGCTCTCTCCATGGAGACTTAAATCAGCGCCAACGGACTAAAACGATTAGCCAGTTCCGAGAAGGGAAAATCAAGTTTCTCGTCGCAACAGATGTGGCAGGACGCGGTATTGACGTTTTAACAGTCAGCCACGTCATCAATTTCGATGTTCCGAACTCTTTAGACGATTACATCCACCGCATTGGCCGTACTGGCCGTGCAGGAAATAAAGGGATCGCCTTTTCATTCTTCTCAAGTAAAGACTGGGAAGTTAGAAAAGAGATCGAACAATTTTCCGGTATTAAAGTTCCCGGTGAAGACAAACAAGCCTCTTATTCTAGAAAACCCCAAGGTCCTAATCGAGGCGGCCGTCCATTTCAACGAAGAGATTTTAAAGGCGGAAAAAGAAAGCCTTTCTTCGGTAGAAGTTCAGAGAGAAGATTTTCTAAGTAATCTTAAACTCCTCCATTACTGGAGGAGTTATTCAGGCTACTTCGTGAAAGAAGGGAAGTTATAGAAAAAGATTCCGCGTGTTCTAGACATAACGTTTTCTAATAGATTCGAAGCCATTATCCCTGATCCGATTCCAGCAATTATTCCTAATGCAAGAGAAGGTAAAAAAGAGGTCGATGACCTTTTATTTAGTTATTGATTGGATCTGATAATAGCTCGCACTGCGTAAGAGATCAAAGTTACACCAGTACCTCCAATAAGAGCGCTACCAAGCACCGTTATTTTTTTAATAAATGTATGGTAGGGTGTTGTGCCAACGATCAAAACGGGTCCTTTAAGCTCAACTGTAGAATCAACAATTTTAACACGGGTTTGATCTAAAGTCTGGAGTTGTGCCCAAGGCCCTAAATGACTCTCGTGAATCTTTGCAGAAAATACAGCAATAACAAAATTTAGAGTCTTTAAACGATCAAAATAAGAAGTGCCTTTTATATAATTAAAGTGAAACGATACAGGTAAAGTGGAGTCTTTTACAAGAGAAACAAAACCATTCCAATTTGATAAAATTGCCATAAAAATCCCTCTATTAGTTCAAGCAATGTATAGGTCTTGTAAGAAAAATACAATCTTTTAATGGGACTTTACCAGCATTTAATTGATGAGAAAGGTATGTATACAGAGTTTTAGCGCTCCTTCATCTTTACGCTACTTTAGAAGTTTAGAAAAAAGATTTTATGTAAACTCCCCTACATGTGGAGGAGTTATTCAGGCTACTTCGTGAAAGAAGGGAAGTTATAGAAAAATATTCCTCGTGTTGTAGGAATAATCTTTCCTAATAGCTTCCAAGCTACTATCCCTGATCCAATTCCAGCAATAATTTCAAGTGCAGCTGGCAAAGGAGAGGGTGGTTGTATCTCATTAATAATGTCTTGTCTAGATCTAGGGGTACCTTGCAGTTTGTAAGTTACAAAACCTACAAAGAGTGCCCCAACCAAGGCGCTACTTACTATAGCAACGGTTTTTACTGTCTGTGGAAAGGCTGTTCCTGCAACTATCCAAACAGGACCTTTAAATTCATAAAAAGATCCGACGCGTTTTATACGTTCTTGGTTAAGGTTAGCCCAGGAACCAAAATGACTCTCATGAATCTTTGCAGAACAAAAAGCTATGACCGAGCTTAGAGGCTGGGTGCAATCAATGGAAGAATCACCTCTTATATAATTAAAATGCGGAAATTTTATAAGGTCTTTAATTCTCGAAATATTTGCGTTCCACGTTGATAAAGTTGCCATAAAAATCCCTCTATTAGTTCAAGCAATGTATAGGTTTTGTAAGAAAAATACAATCTTTTAATAGAACTTTACCATCATTTAATTTATGAGAAAGACATGTACACCGGGTTTGTCTCCATCATCGTTTTAGCGCTCGTTCATCTCTATGCCAATAAAGCCAAAGTCCTTGGATGGATTTGGCATGGAAGGTTTTTGTCATTTGCAGCAGGGCTTTCATTTGCCTATGTTTTTGTCGATCTTTTGCCAGCGCTAGAAAAAGGCCAGCCTGTATTGAAGCAGGTGTTTGGTGAAGCGATTCCTTACTTTGATCGGCATGCTTATCTAATCGCTCTACTGGGATTACTGTTTTACTATGGCATTGAGAAAAAGACAGGGGAACAAAGGAGTGGAAAATTTTGGCTAACCTTAAGCGGATATCTACTTTTTAACTTTTTTGTAGGAGCAAGCCTTTCTGATAGCGCAAACCCCGATATTCAACCCGTTACTCTCTTCACGATTGCAATCGGGATGCATTATTTTGTAAGGGATCATCAAGCAAGAAAACAAGATTCACCTCTTTTCATGCACCGGGGCAGGTGGTGGCTGGTTGCGGCTCTTTTTCTAGGGTATGGTGTCAGGACGATCATGCATATACCTGATGCCGTCGTTGCGATTGCCGTCTCTTTTTTAGCAGGAGGCGTGCTGCTCAATGTTCTTCACTATGAGCTTCCAGAGAAAAAACAATCAGGCTACTTTTCTTTTACAGCCGGCGCGCTTTTCTACACGCTGCTTTTGATGACTGTGGGTCAGGTGTAAAATAATCGCAGCTTTTGCTAGTTTAGAGGGATGAAATACATCTTATTTTTTCTTGCTCCTTTAATGTTATGGGGTGATTTAAGTCATGCTTCTATCAGTTACTATGCAGTCAATTGCAAAACAGGAGAGGTGCTCCTTGATTTTGAAAGTGATAAAAGCATGATTCCTTCTTCCTGCCTTAAAATTGTCACGACGGGCGCCGCATTAGAGCTCTTGGGCCCTGATTATCAGTTCCGGACAGACATTTTCCTGGATGGAGAGTTAAAGAATGGGATTGTGAAGGGTAATATTATTATCCGCGGCGGTGGAGATCCTTGTCTGGGATCTGATCGAACATCTCAAGGGTGGGAAAAGCAAATTGAGGTGTGGACAGCTGCTTTAAAGGAAAAAGGAATTAAAGAGATTCAAGGGGAAATTATCGGTGATGCATCCGCTTGGGAAAAAGCGCTTGCACCAGCCAGCTGGGCTTGGGAAGATTTAGGCAATTACTATGGTGCGGGAGCTTCTGCTCTTTCCTTCAATGAAAATAAAACAACGGTTACATTTAAACCCGGAGCGCATGTCGGCGCTCCTGCTAAATTACTCACAGTCGTTCCTTCGGTTCCCAGCTTTCACATGCAAAATGAGGTGACAACTGGACCTGTAGGCTCTGGAGATCAAGCTTGCATTTACGGTTCTGAATACTCCATGACCCATTATATCCGCGGAACTGTTCCTGCAGGAGTAGAGGAGTTTTCGATCAAAGGAGCAATCCCCGATCCTGCACAATTATGCAGCGAGCTTTTAATAGAAAGTTTACAAAAAAATGGAGTCAAGGTTCTTGGAGGAAAGTTTGCTTCAAATAAAGCTTTAGAGCTCTTATATACAACCCTTTCTCCTGCTTTAAGTGAAATCGTCTACTGGACAAACCAAAAAAGTGTGAATTTGTATGCTGAACACCTCCTCAAAGCTGTGGGTCAAGGAACGATGTCTGCGGGCCTTAAAAAAGTTGCCCAGTTTTGGAGAGATCATGGAGTCGACCTGAGGGGAATGAACATGATGGATGGCTCAGGGGTTTCTAGGAAGAATTTCATCACAGCCCGGCAGCTTGTTGCCGTCCTCATGAAGGTGAAAGATTCCACCCATTTTTTTGCTTCGCTACCTGAAGTAAAGCCTGGAGTCCATGCTAAAGGCGGATCGATGTCATCTATCAGATGTTTGACAGGTTATAAAGGAGATCATGCATTTGCGATTCTCATTAATCACTATCAAGATTTAGAACAGGTGAAACGTAAAATCGATGAATTTTTGGATGAAATCAAATGATTCGTCCAGAGAAATGGGATCTACTACGGAAGAAAATGGAAGAGCTCGGGATTCGAGAAGATGATCTGATTGAGAAGTTCATTTTAGGCTCCGGCAGGGGAGGGCAGAATCTTCAAAAAACCTCCTCCTGTGTCTATCTCAAGCATATTCCAACCGGTATTGAAATCAAATGCCAGCGCGAGCGCTCACGTGAAATGAACCGTTATTATGCCAGGCGCGAGTTGTGCGAGAGAATCGAAACTCAAATATTAAAAATCAAAACAGAAAAAGTTCAGCTCATTGAGAAGAAAAGAAGGCAGAAGCGCAAAAGATCAAAACGGGCCCAGCAAAAGGTTTTAGAAAACAAAAAGCATCGCGGGGAAATAAAAAGCTTAAGAGGCAAGCTGCCGCAATGATGTGTCCCTGCTTTAGTGGAAAACCTTATCACGAATGCTGCGAGCCTTATCACAAGGGAGCTCTAGTTCCAACGCCGCTAGCTTTGATGAGGTCGCGCTACAGCGCTTATGCCTTGAAAAATGCCGATTATATTCTTCAAACAACCCATCCTGATCTTCTAAAAAAAATCTCGAGTAAAGAAGAGATGCTGCAATTTTGTCATGAGACCTCATTTGATGGACTTGATATTTTAGATTCTGATTCGGAAAATGTGACATTTAAAGCCCATCTATCAAGAGACGGTAAAGACATTTCTTTTACAGAAAAAAGCCACTTTAAAAAAAGCGATGGAAGATGGAAGTATCACTCAGGTGCTTTTGTATAAATTCCATTTTTCATGGCAATCCAGTCTTCTATTAAAAGTGACCGCGGCCAGTTTTGCCACTGCACTCTATATTCGGGATATTCATCAAGTTCGACCCAGTGAAGTTTTCCATGTTCTCCAATACGATCGGGAAACCGTTTTCCATCCAGATGGTCCATTTCATGCTGAAAAATCCGGGCTGTATAATCAACATGCGTCTCTTCGATCAGATTTCCCTCACGGTTCCATGCGGTAAGGGTGATCTGTTTAGCTCTGGGTACAACCCCGCAAACGTGAGAATCAACAGAGAAACATCCTTCGCGATCTAGCGCAAGTTCTGGCGAGCTTGCAATGATACGGGGGTTAATATACACCTGTAGTTTTCCCCAAGCAGTCCGTTTTGTATCGACACCGATATCTACAAGAATCACACGTTTAAACACACCAATTTGAGGCGCAGCAAGGCCTACAAGGCCTCTCTTTTCAGGTGCGCCACGCTGGCCGCCAGCGATCACATACATCCGGTCGATAAGATCTTGTAGTCCTGTGGAGGAGAGTTCTTCTTGAGAGACCTCTAAAGACGGTTCATTTAAGCGTGGGTCATGAGGCGGCAAAAAAGGGGACATGATGAGGCTCCTAATTAGGAGCAAAATTGTAAAGGCTGCTGATGAAAACAGTCAACTTTTGTAGATGCGGCGAATGATAAGAAGAGTAAAGAGGGCAGCTGCCAGTATGAAATCGGTAGCGATGATAGAGCCTACAACTTCACGTATGCCATCAGCGGCTGCCACGAAAGTTTCATAATGACCCATCCCGCGCATCACGATAAAAAGTCCATAGCCCAGAGCGGTCGCGCTTGCCCAACCTCCACGAAACCAAAAGCTCAAAACTCCTAGAACTCCGAAAGCGATGTTAGCTTTCCCAAGTTCTGCGATATAGGGAGAATTGGGCCAGCCAATAGATGCAGATACAACATCGGAGTGATAAATTTCTAAATTTCCTACGATCAGCCCTTGAAGCCCGACACCAATTGTTAAAAAATAGGTTAAAAAACAATCGGCTTTTGAAAAGCCTACGAAGTTTTTTCGCCAAATGCAATGAATCGTTGCCATCACGATGGGAAGTGCGCAGAATAAATAGCGGATTGTGGCAATGCTCTCATCAACATTAGGGCTAGGCATACCTTCTGACTAAATGATCTTGTGATTTTCTGCAAATCAAATACTTGTTTTTTCTAAGATGCTGAGGTAATCTTCTCAAGCATGAATAGATTATTTTTAGCACTCATCTTTCTGATTCCTTTCCAAGCACGAATCTATAAATTTTTGAAAAATCTTTCTCTTTCTTGGATCGATCCTTCTTGGCAGCTGCCGCCTTATTTTGAGCCTTTTGCAGATTTCTTTATTTCCGATTTTCTAATTCTTGTGCTCTGTGGATGGGCTCTTTTTTCTAAAAAAGAGCAATCGCTCAATAAATATTTAATTGCATTTTTGCTAGTAGCCTTTCTATCCATTGTCTTAAGCGGCTATGGATCCTATCCTATACACTACTGGAGATGGGGGCATTTGGCTTTAGCAGCTTTTGCAATTTATGCCGTTTACTCTTGCCAAGTTTCTTTAAAACAAATTGCAACAGTCGTTGTGATGAGCGCTCTCTTTGAATGTGCGGTGACGATACCACAGTATTTGAGCCAGCACCATTTGGGGCTCAAGATGATGGGCGAGCCAACGATTGTATCCAGGCATATGATCGGATCTCATTTTGCCATGCCTGAAAGCGGTGTGACATCCATCGACTATATGTTGCTGAAAGGCAAAGGGCCTGCAAATGTTATACGGGCTTATGGAACTCTTCCACATCCAAATATTTTAGGAACTTTTTTAGTTTTTTCTCTTTTAATGACAAGCTATCTCTATGAGACTGTAGATAAAAAAAGATGGGTAGGTGCAGCTCTTGTGGTGCAGCTGATCACTCTTTTTATGACCTACTCTCGAGCAGCCCTTTTCGGTTTTGGAGGAGCTGCTCTGCTATGGCTTGTTTTGCATTATCTGAAAGAAAAAAGAATTTCAACGCTTTGGAAGCCGTGGATGCTGGGCGCATCAGTTTCAGTGCTTTTATTTTTCCCTCAGTTATTTCATAGGGGCGGGGTTATCACTTACAACACTGTCGCGATGCATTCTGATCTTATGCGGGTTTCAATGACAGATATTGCTTTTGCTATCATCCGGGATCATCCTTGGTTTGGAGTGGGGTTCAATAATTACATGATCGCGTTTGCAAAATATGCTGCAGACTCTAGTGTCGAGTCAATCTCGGTCCACAATATCTACTTACTCATCGCTGCTGAAACAGGGCTTATAGGCCTTGGGTTTTTCCTACTGTTTTGCCTATCTGTTATTTATAGAGGATGGAAAGCTAGAGATTCTTTAGAAAGTAGAACCCTTCTTGTCTTCTTTCTAGCTTTTTTAGCAATCGGCTTTGTCGATTACCACCCTATTGTCTTTCAGCAAATGCGGCTGCTATTTTTTATCTCAGCCGGCCTATTACTTTTCCGTGGTGCTACTATTACCCATCTCAGTGGTAGAGCTGTCTTGACCCGTGCCAGTCGATGAAGATTGGTCTGGGGTTGCAGCCGGAGCTGGAGTTAAATTAACCCATGAATTGATGGAAGAGTCTGTATAAGAAACATCGAGGGAGGAATGAGCAGAGGTCGAATCAAAATACATCGGTGATTCATACAGTCTCATATATTCCCAAGGATTCATGTAATAAAAGTGGCTGACATCACTTTTTCCAGGGTTTGTAATCACAGGCTCTTCCGTATGGATGTTTGTGATTGTAGGATAAAGTCCAGGTGTCTGAGCAGGAACAGTGACTGAATCAAGCTGGAGATCTGATCCTGAGCTTGCCAAAATCTGTTTCTTTTTCAGAACGATACCTTCATCCATATGTCTGGGAGTGCCATCGCCTGGATAGACATAGATAATGTCGCCGGTATTAGAGTGTGCTTCTGCCTCTTTTAGGGAGGTAAAAGGGTGCTCGAATGTTCCATCGCCGCCAAATAGAGCTTTGTTGTTAACAAATAAAAATCGTCTTACGCTCGACTCATCGGAAGAGAGAGGAGTTCTGGTCTTTTTCTTTGTTTGAATCGGAATGATTTCATTTCTGACGATGCGTCTTTTCTCAAAATTATTAAATCCGTCTTTCATGTTTTTCCAAGGCCCAAGAGGAATATTAAGACCTAAATAGCCTTGAACACATGTATTAAAAATATGATCGTGTGTGACAAGCATGCCGATAGAGAAGTAGTGTCCCAGTTCGACATCAAAGCGAGCCTTCCATCCCCAGGCTTTTCCTAGGTGCAAGTTGTGGCTATCATCTTTGAACAGATAGTAGGTGCCTGCTGCAAAATAAAAAGGCTTAGCAAGAGATGTTCCCACTTCTCCTTCAAGACAAGGTAGAGCTCCTGATAGTTTTCTGCGTACAAGGACCTGGTTTCCAGTGAACCCCTGAAATCGATGTTCTGAAAAACTCCGTTCTTTTCCAACTGGCAGGTAACCATTCATTCGCACATCAAATGTTTCGCTAATCCACTCAAGTCCGCCTCCAAGCTGCTGAGCGATAAAGTGTTTGCTGTCACGCACATCGTAGTAAAGGTTTGCTCCGATGCGGGAAGTGTCTTCTTTGAGGGAATAACGAAAAGCTATCCCGCCATTTCCAGCCGCTTTTGCATCATTGAATAAATGTCCCCTTAAGTTAAAGAGAAACTCTAATTTGTCATACTGCGAGGTTAAATAATAATCGAGAGTCGAGTATCCTTGATTGTATCCGACACCATTTGACTCGCGGTGTCTAACTGTCATGGCTGAATGCATTTCAGCGCAAGCGGTGGAAGTCAGTAAAAGCAGTGCTGTAAGAAGAGTTGTTTTCATATTTGTTTACATACCCTGATTAATTAAAAATACCAAGTTTTTTTATCTTCTTGTTAGAAAAAATTGTCTTCGGTTATAGAACTTTAAGAGGTGAATTTATGTGGGATGGGTTCGTTAAATGGGTGACTTATTTTGGTATGCCGCTTGTTACGGCTTATCATCTTGTCATCGGAAATGTCTTTATCAATGTAGCTGCAGACAACGCTACTGGATTTGAGAAGGCCGGCAATATGATTCTAACGCCTGTCCAATATGTGTTCTGTGGAAAGACAGCTGTTTACGAAAATGGCGTTTATAAAATTAGACAGACGTATGACTACAATAATGGACTTGCACTTAAGATGGCGGTTTCAATTATCAGCACGCCTATTTCACTTCCCGTTGGAGCTCTTGTAAAAGGAATGGGATATCTTTCCCAAGAAACAAAAGAGCGTCATAACCTGATTGCTCAAGCTCTAGATTCTCGAGAAGTTCATTCCAATATCGATTATTACAAAAAAGTAGGTATTCCACTTTCATCGACTTTTGATCTAGTTGACCCTCCGCAGCATCAGCGAAGGCCCGGCGAGGAAAACAAGTTTGCTCTTGAAAAAGCCCTTCTAAAAGAAATCGTGCGCATTTTTAATGAAAACCAAATCCCTTATTGGCTGGATGCAGGGACCTGCCTCGGAGCCTATCGGTATGGGGGCGTCATTCCATGGGATAAAGATGTCGACATGGCGATTTTGATGCCTGATTTTCAAAATGCACTTAACGCTTTAAAAGGACTTGATCCCGAAAAATATCAAGTGCAAGATTGGTCGCATAGGTGCCATCCGGCAACCTATATTCGGGTCTTTATCAAAGAAAATAGAAATCACATCGATGTTTATAACTATTCGATCGATCCTGATAAAAAAACGCTGACCTATTTTGTTTCGTTTATGGATAGCAGCCTCATGACAGAGGCCTGGAAAACATATGAGCGCCGGTTTACAAAACCGGCCCCTTATGAGACTATTTTCCCTTTGCGGAAAGCAGATTTTGATGGAATCGAAGTCTTTGTTCCCAATAAAACAAAACTCTACCTGCAAGAGCGGTATGGAGAAAACATCGGACCTATCAAGATCTACAACGAAGTGTCAGGGGAGTATGAAAAAGATCTTTCACATCCCTACTGGAAAGAGGCGTGTGTGTACTAGCCTTGAATTCGAAAAAAGCACTAGACTTTTTGGTTATTAAAAATCTAATACAAACAGGGCGAAAAATTTGCAATTGTCTTCGAAGCAATCGATGGAGAAAAATGTCGACCGCTTGCCGACTACCAAAACTTAAAAAAGCTGTTGGAACAAATACAGCACCTTGTCCAAGGCAGCGTATAGCGTTAAGTATTTGGTAATCAATGCTGTTTGGATTCATTAACAAAAAAACTTACCAGCAAGCCACCATGTTCTAACTTGCGCATAGGTTTCTGTAAAAAAATATTGTTGATAAAATGCTCATACGAGAGTAATCTTTTTTAACTAAAAACTTTGAGGTACAAGATGATAAGAGGACCAGGAATAATAGCACCTGATGCCATTGTCTATGAAAAAGAAATCGCAAAAGGCGGGATGGGGGTTGTTTGGAAAGGAAGATGGCAAGGGACTGAGGTTGCCATTAAAAAGTTATTGGTCGTAGACGACACTTATCAAAAAAAAGTATTTAAAAAAGAGACGAGCATTATGGCTCATTTGAGTCATCCGAATATTGTGGCTTTTTATGGAAGGGTTAAGAAAACATACGATTTTGTACTCGAATGGGTTGAGCAGGGTTCATTATTTGGCATGATTATGGATAAAAGAACGAACGCCTGGACTCTTGCAACACGCTACAAAGTATGTGCTGATATGGCCAGAGGAATAGAGTACCTCCATAATGAGGGCGTACATCACCGTGATGTTAAGTCTTTAAATGTATTAGTTGATTCAACTCCCACAGCAAAAATTTCTGATTTTGGATTAGCCAAAACTCGAAAGAGGATGCGTCAATTAAACACCATTGGTGCCGGTACTCCTTTGTGGATGGCACCTGAAGTCAGAAATACACGAAAATATGGACTTCCTTCAGACATTTTTGCTCTTGGAAAGATGGTTTGGGAAGTTTTCGAAGAAAAATGTCCAACAAAAAAGTGTAAAGGGGAAGAATTTTCGAATCCCATAATTGGTGCTGAGCTAAAGGCATTAATCCAAAAATGCTGGAGGGATAGTGCTTCACGTCCGACAGCAAAAACCGTACGAGAAGAGTTAGAAGCCCTAGGCAAAAAAGCACCAAATCCAAAACCACCCGGCTCTCCTGTCTTGAAAAAAGCGCCTCAAGCTGCGGCTGTTAGAGTCCCGGAGAGGGATCAGAGAAATGTAATACCTAGAGCGCCACAGGTCAAGAATGATGCCCGAGTACTAGTGAAGAGGCCTCAAGCTGCGGCTGTTAGAGCTACATTGCAAGACGCTGAACGGTATTTCAAAGACGCCCAGCAATGTGTTGCTTCTGGGAATTTCCCCAAAGCCATATCGGATTATCAAAAAGCATTGGGTATCAGGATTAATTTAGTTGGTGAGAATGATTCCATAGTGTCTACATATTACTATAATATCGGCTGTATTTATTATAACCAGGGAGATTTCCATGATGCCCTGGCTAATTTCCAAAAATCTTTGAATATTGAGTGTAGATTACATCGGGAGGCACACGCCGATGTTATAACATGCTACCTCATAGTCGGCGAAGCCCACTATCAACTTAAAAATTTCCATGAGGCCCTAGTTGATTATCAAAAAGCATTGGATATTAGTATTAATTTAGTTGGCGAGGATGATTCTATGGTGTCTGCATGTTACTACAATCTCGGCTGTGCTTATTATGAGCTTGGGGAGTTCCAAAATGCCCTAGCTAATTACCAAAAATCTTTGGATATTGAGCGTAGATTACATAGGGAGGCTCATGACGGTGTTGGATTATACACCTTCAAAGTCGGCGAAGCCCACTATCAACTTGCTAATTTCCTCGAAGCCACGATTTATTACGCTAATGCCAGGGTCATTTACTGGAAACTTTATGGAGAAAATGACCCCAATGTAGCTCATTGCACGGAAAAAGTGGAAAATTCTAAATATCAGTTAAAACAACATGGATATAAATTGCAAGATGCTGAAGTTTATTTTGAAATGGCCCAAAAATGTGATACTCCTGGGGATAAAGTCGTAGGTTATTATAAAAAAGCTTTGGATATTAGGATTAAGTTTGTTGGTGAGAATGATTCTATGGTGTCTAAATGTTATTACAATCTAGGCGTTACTTATTATGACCATGGAGATTTCCATGATGCCCTGGCTAATTTCCAAAAATCTTTGAATATTGAGCGTAGTTTGCATGGAGAGGCACACGCCGATGTTGGACTATGTTACCGCATGGTCGGCAAAGCTCACTTTCAACTTGCAAACTTCCCCGAAGCCATAGTTCGTTATCAAAAAACAGTGGATATTATGATTAATTTAGTTGGTCTGAATGATTCTACTGTTGGATACGGCTACTTCATGATCGGCGAAGCCCACTTTCAACTTGCAAAATTAATCGAAGCCAAGGTTTTTTACGGGAAGGCCATGAACATTTACAGGGATCTTTATGGAGAAAATGACCCCTCTGTAGCTAGTTGTAAGGAAAAAATAGAAAATTGTTCACTCTATGCGTAATTTCTTTGAGAGGATTCCAGCCTTGAAAAAATAACATGCAGTCAACAAAACTACTTTAGAAAAACACCAAATAGGTGACTGCGGGGTAATTGATGAATTTATCATAGCCGTGTTTTATCTGATAGATAACATGTTTGAAAACTTATTAGGGGGGACAAAAGCTGAGGCAGCGGGGTTTCAAGCCCAACCTTGCTGTTAGCGATGTAATTACAATGGAGATTGTAGTCGAATTTTTGGGCTATGAGCAAAAATAAAAAAACATGGAAATATTTCAAAAACCTCTGAGAACACTTTTTCCGGCAAATACCAGACTGTCCTAATTTTGTAAGACAAGCGCTTATCTGCATGACATTAAGAGACTTTTACAAGAAAAACTTGCAGAAATCCTAGGAACCTACAACGATCATCTACACATCATCAAAAGTTAAACGATGGCGCCGGTATTTTTATACCACTCAAACGTATCTTTGAGAGTTTCAGAGAGGGGACGGGGATAGAAGCCGAGTTCTCGACGGGCTTTAAGAGAGCTGATATTGCGATTGCAGCGGACAAGAACTTCAAGGGTTTCATAGGTATAAAGAAGAGGAGTATGAGTGAGTTTACTCATCGCTTTAACGAAAGGGACGCCCATTTTGGCAAGCCAATGAGGGGAGGTGAATTTAGGAGGGAGAACACCGGTGGCTTCTTCGACAAGAAATGCAAGATCTTTGACAGTTTTCCACATGCCAGAGATCACATACCGCTCGCCGGCTTTGCCTTTTTCCATGGCTGCAATTGCAGCTTTAGCAATGTCGCGCACATCGACCCAATCGAATCCTCCATTCACAAGAGAGGGAAGTTTTCGATTGTAGAGGGCAATCAGCCCTTGTCCTAAAAGAGAAGGCTGAAAATCATAAGGGCCAATGGCGGCAGTTGGGATGATGATGACGGTTTCAAGTCCTTGGGCGATTCCTTTCCTGACCTCTCGCTCTGCATCAGATTTTGCTTGATCATGCAAAACGTTGCTTGATTCGACTAGGGGCCGGCTTTCATCAAGAGGGCCTTCTGGAAGCTGCTCTAAGGCATGGATGGAGCTGAAATAAATTAACTTATGAACACCTGTTGCAAGACAGGCTTCGACGACATTTTTCGTCCCTATGACATTGACTGCATGCACCATGCCGTCTTTGTCTCCATCGATTGAAATTTTTCCAGCAGCATGAAAAACGACATCGCATCCTGATAGAAAATTGTGAAGACCTTGTGGATCTAAAATATCGCCTGACTCTTTTTCAAGGTTAAGGCCGTCTAGTGATTCAGCATGCTCATGGATGAGCGCTTTAACGCTATAACCTTTTTCAATGAGCGCTCGGCAAATATTATTTCCAATATGTCCTGAAGCTCCAATGACTGCTATTTTCATTTTTTTAACATTATTCGTTGGAAGATAATAATACAATAGACTTTTCGCCTTCTGCGATAGACTGTTCCACATGGAAAGCTGCCAGTTCATGCGATTCTAAGAGTTCTTTATAGAGATCTTCTCGAAGAATCACCCCTGAAATACCAATCTCAGCACAGGCTCTAATCTGTTCTAAGATTTTAGGATAAAGTGCGATGACCTCTGTAGGAAATTGGTAATTTCGAATGATTTTTTGAATCGATTCGATCTGCTCAAAAGGTCGGTCTCCTGATTTAAGCATCCGGGAAAGGTGAGGAGAAACAAAAGAGGCGCCAGCGCGTGCGGCAACTAGGGCATGAATCGGTGAGAAAATGGCTCCGACGATCACAGGCAGTTTATCTTTTGAAAGCTGATGGATGGCTTCCCATGCTTCTTGAACAGCGGGGAGTCTCAGAGCAATTTGAGGGGAAATCTTTGCCACCATGCGGCCATTTTTTTCAAAGTCGCTATAGATATCGACGACTACAGGGCCGGGTTGTACTGCAGCAAGAGTTGCAAGTAATTCTCTAGGTTTTAGAGTTAAATGAGATGGAAGCGTCACTACTCCATGAAGCAGTCCTAAACGAACTCCTTTTTCAATCAGCGGGATATCAACGGACTCTAGCCAAATTTTCATGATGGTATTTTAAAGGTTTAGAGTTGAATTGTCAAAAGCTCATCCCAACGAGTAGTAAAATGAGAGGAAATATTTTTTCTAATGGGGGACCATGATTGATCGGTGCCTTCTGCACCGAAGAAAAGAGTTCCATCGCCATGGATGCGGTTGATTCGGTCGACGAGTTTCATAAGTTTTTTATTATGCGGCTTTGCAAAAAAATCGAGCTGAATTTCTTTATCGGAAACAAAATCTTGCAGCATGATGCCTGCTTTTTTATAGCTTTTACCAGGAAGATAAAGAAGGGAGAGAAGACGATGTGCATGATGGATGAGCTCGGGAGTAAAAGAGGAGGGGATGGAAAGCGAGGTGGAAGCTGATTCTACATGTCTATCTTTGTCATACAAAAAAACAGAAAGTTGCAGCGCTGCGGATTCTTGTGCTCTTAGCTTTCGTGCGGCAATAGCAATAAACGATGCTACAGCTTCTTTTAGCTCTTCTAAATCGGTGACGATACGGCCAAAAGAACGAGAGGAGATGATGCCTTTTTTAGGAGGTGGCGCCTCTTCCAGCTCAAAGGCAGGCCGTCCTTGAAGCTCAGAAACGATTCTGACAAGAGAAACGGAAAACTTTTTTTGGAGCCATGTCAGATCAGAGCGTATCAGCTGGCCAGCTGTTTGAATGCCGTGTCCTCGAAGAGCGCTTCCCAATTGCGAGCCAATGCCCCAGATCTCTTCGACAGGGACATTTGTCAGGGTTGCATACGGATCATCGATAGCATAGACCCCGCTAGGACATTTTTTTGCAAGATCGCTGCCTAATTTTGCCAAGGTTTTAGTAGAGCCTATTCCGATTGAAATCGGAATGCCAGTCCACTGCAGTACTTTTTTGCGGACCTCTTCTCCAAAAGCGATATCTAGGTTCTCTGGAATTTCTATGAAAGCTTCATCAATCGAGTAGACCTCCAGCGGGTAGCCAAACGATTCGAGCGTCTCCATGACGCGGCAGGAGATATCCCCATAGAGGCTGAAGTTGGAAGATAAGACAGCTACATCATGCCTTAAAAAGAGCTGCTTGCACTCAAAAGCGGGAGCTCCCATGGGAATGCCGGCAGCTTTTGCTTCTTTAGATCTAGCAATAACGCATCCATCGTTACTGGAAAGAACGACGACGGGACGGCGATTCAGTTTGGGGTTAAAGAGCCTCTCGCACGAGACAAAAAAACTGTTGCAATCAACGAGGCTGTATTTTGTGGATGACATATGTCACAACTCCCCACACTTGGAATTCCATCTCGGGTTTGATTTCAGTTGGAGGAAATTTTCGATTTTCAGGCACCAGCCAAACAGTTTCTCCCTTTTTTTCAATCCGTTTAACAGTGAACTCTCCATTTAAGATGGCAACGACAATGGATCCAGAGACTGCTTTTTTTGCTCGGTCAACAATCAAGACATCTCCGTCTAAGATATGAGCATCTTTCATCGAGCTTCCTTGCACGCGTACAAAAAAAGTCGCTGCCGGGTGCTCAACTAGCAGCTCGTTTAAGTCGAGTGTTTTTTCGACAATATCATCAGCAGGAGAGGGGAACCCTGCTGAAACAGGAGATTGAAAAAAAGAGATTTTCACTGGATTCCTAAAGCTTTTAAGACCTGTACCCAAGCGGTGAGCTCTTCACCTTTTAAGGCCGCCTTTTTTCTTTCTACAGCAATGGAGCGATTTTTTGCATCGGCAACAAGAAGGTAGGAGATAAGGCCGCTTTTAAACTGCTCTTCAGAAAGTGTGAAGGTATCTGCAGCGGCAAGGCACGCTCTTGTCTGAGCTTCCATTTGAAGATTTTTATAGTGGAGGGTTGAAAGGGCATCTTCCACATCTTGGAAAGCTTGATTGACGGTTTTTTGGTAGATGGAGACAGACTCTTTAAAACGAGCTTTGGCTTGTTTGACATCGGCTTTACGGCGTCCTCCATCAAAGAGCGGCTCTATGGCATTTAAAGCATATCCCCAGTATCTGGCTTGCCACTCAAAGAAATGAGATAGCAGCGGACTAGAAAGGCCGAGATTTCCTGTGAGGGGAAAAGAGGGAAAATAGTTTTTTAGAGCAACTGATACGTCATATCTTCCTGCAGATACAAAGCTCAGCGCGCTTTGAATATCTGCTCTTCTGAGAAGAATCTGAGAAGGTAGAACATTGGGAAGAGGTGGAACGTTGTCAGGAAGCTTGCCAGGAGCGATTTTGAATGAAGAAGCAGGTTTGCCTATAAGCGCGGCTAGTTTGTTTTCTTCTAAAGTGCGGTCTCGTTTTGCGCTTTGAGCATCGCTTTCGACAAGGGCTAGCTCCAGCTTTGCTTTTGCAAGGTCGATTTCAGGTTCAAGACCTGCTTCAACACGGCTTTTAATCAGATCAATTTTATCTTTCCAAAGGAAGATGCCTTCTTCTAAGACGGCGATCTGTGCTTCAAAAGAGCGGAGGTTAAAATAAGAGATGGCTACATCTGCTACAAGGGTTTGGTAGATGAATTCATGTTCCCATTGGGAAGCTTGGAGGTTAGCGCGAGCGCTTTTTTCTTTTGCTTTAAATTTTCCCCAGAGATCAGCCTCATATGAAAAGGCTCCAATCATACTGTACTGCTCTTGCTTGACTCTTTCCAGGTGATTTGTTGGAGATCCAAAAGAGCGTGGATTGAGCAGTGTTTCATCTTGAGTTGCAGACACATTTAAATCGATTTTAGGAAGCCTGTCTGCATGATCTTTTTTGACAAGCGCGCGGGCGCTTTCGATGCGGCTTGCCGCAATTTGAAGATCAAAATTGCCGGCAAGTGCATCATTTTCTAACTGATTTAAGATGGGATCATCAAAAAATTCCCAAAAACGATTTTTTTCACTGAAAGAAAGCTCTTCAAAGGTCTCTTCTTTCCATGTTTCTGGAATGGGAATTTCTGGCATTTTGGGATGGTAATTTAAACATCCTGTTAAAGCAATCAGCAAAAAAGCTTTCTTCATTGAGGAGCTCCTCGCTCGATGTAGACATCGACTTGCTGTCCTACAAAGAGGCTTACCTCTTTAGGAGGCTCAAACGTGTAGATGACTTGAAGCACTCGGGTGTCGACTTTTTCCTTGCTCGATCCTGTGAGGGAGATTTTGGGAACGACATACGGCTCTGTTCGGAAATATTTGAGTGGGATTTTGAGGTTGGGATTATTTTTTGGAAAAGCTGTTGCATCACCCAGAGAGAGCGATGCATTGTGTTCATCAATATCTGTACGGATTTGCAAAAGCCGGGTATTGCCGACGACAAAAGGGGCAAGGTCGGAGTTTGAAGAAGAGAGATATTCGCCAGATTGGATATTTTTCTTAAGCACAACTCCGTCGATGGGAGATTTAACCGTGAGTCTATCGATTAAAGTGGCAATCCTTTCTCTTTCTTGCTCCATTTGTTTTTTTGTTGCCAGCGCTACAAAGCAAGAGTGTTCTTTTGTCCGAATTTCTTCGCTGCTGACAGCTCGCGTATCTTTAATCGAACGAAGTCTTGCAAGCTGATCTTCGAGCTGGGATAGCTGCGCCTCTGAGACTTTTAGTTTAGCTTCTGCCACTTTGAGTTCTGCCTCTAAAGAGCGTGTATCGAGTTTGAAAAGAGGAGTTCCCTTTTTTACGGTGTCTAAAACTTTGACATAAACTTCTTGGACGATTCCATTTTCTGGCGCTCCAACATGAATATTTTCTCCAAAAGATTCAATGATGCCAGCTGCTGCAATCGCTTTGGGGTGGGGTTTTTCTGCAGGGGTTACGATTAAAGGGGTGGGAGGGGGCGTGGCTGATCCTCGTTTAATGGCCCACACAGAAGAGGCAATGCCAACAGTTGCTAAGATAAAAATAAAACCTTTTCGTTTCATATTAATTTTCCATCGTTCATTTTTTCGATTCGATCTGCATATTTAAAAATGCGGCTGTCATGTGTGACAATAATCACAATGCGGCCTGGCATTTTGACATGTTCTTTAATGAGATCCATGATTTTGATTCCTGATTCTGAATCTAATGCAGCTGTCGGCTCATCACAAATGATCAGGCGCGGTTTGTGGATGAGCGCTCTTGCAATCGCCACACGTTGTTGCTGACCACCTGAAAGATTTCTAGGAGAGATGCCAAACTTATTTTCTAAGCCGACTTCTTCTAAACTTTTGCGCGCTTCTTTCAAGGCTTCAGCATGAGAGAGCCCTTTGAGCAAAAGGGGAATGGCAACATTTTCTCCGCACGTCAAGCTAGGGATCAAATGGAATTGCTGGAAGATAAAACCGACGTGATCTTTTCTAAAATGAATAATCTCTTTGGCAGATTTTGCAGATAGCTCAAAATCAAAGAGCTGAATAGAACCACTGTCTACAGAGAGAGTGCCTGCCAGCGCACTTAAAAGTGTTGTTTTGCCGCTTCCTGACGGCCCGACAATCATGACTAGCTCGCCTGAGAAGGCTTGGAAATTAACGTCTTTTAAGACATGCAGCTCTTCCCCGCCCTGGCTAAAAGTTTTACAGATGTTTTGAGCCAAGATATCAGGTTTTTTATCCACGGAAAACCTCCGCAGCATCTAGCTTTCTGACGCGATTGATCCCCAGTAGTGCAGAGAAGGTGCAGATTAAAAACACGGCAGTAAAAGGAATAAGTAAAATTTCAAAGGGCATGAAAAAAGGAAAGCTGCTTTTACCGACGGCTAAATGCCCAAAAATGGAGCTTACACCCACGCCAACCCCGTATCCAATAAATCCCACAAGGAAGGCTTGCAAAATAAGCATGCGGCATAAAAGAGAAGTGCTGGCGCCCATCGCTTTTAGCGCGCCCAAGTATTTGAGATTTTCTAAGATGAAGGAGTAGAACGTTTGTCCGGAAACTGCAACACCTACTAGAAAACCCATAATAATTGTAATGCTGAATGAAAAAGGGATGCCGGTGTTTTTAAAAACCCAATTGATCGTACTCCAAAAGAATTTCTCTTGGGTATAGGCTTTGAGTCCCGTTTGATTTTGAATCTCGCTCGCAATTTTTTCGATCTGGGACTCATTTTCTGGTGCTGCTAAAATAAAGGCTAAATTTTTCCGTTTTGAAGGAGTGATTTGGAGGGCAGTATCGTAGGTTGTAAAAACATAAGGGTATCCAAAAAAGGAGGGGTCGACTTTGCAAATCCCTACAACGCGAAGTTCATGATCGTTGACATCTAGACGGTCTCCCACAGCAATAGGGCGGTCTCTTCCTAAACTGAAATGGTGGACGCCGACTTCATCGATAATCACCGCTCCTTCTTGCCAAATATCTTCGAGCGATCCTGCAAGCATTTTGGAAGGAGCACCTATTAATGTCGTTGTATCAAGGCCCATGAGCTGGATGGATTTAAAGGCGCCATCTTCAAGGCGTGCTTGCTGGATGGAAAAAAACAAGGGAACAGCCCATTTGACGCCTTCGACAGATTTGACACGTGGAAGGTCCGTTTGAAGCAGCGGAAGAAATTCTCCAGGTTGTTCAACCAGGGGATCGACTACCCATAAAGGGGCTTGAACATTTCTAATAGTTGCTGTGCTCCAACGAAGCAGGCCAAAAAAAACAGAGCTCTGATGTGTCATGAGTAAAACTGAAAATGAAAGTGCTGAAACAAGAAGCAAATATTTTGCTCTATCGCCGACTAGCATTTTAAAAGCGATTCTAAACATGAACCTATCTCGGTATTGGTAAATTGGATTTTTTGAGTAATTTTTTCATAGATTTAAGAATCTCAGCGCAGGACATACTTGAATAAGTAGGCCAAGATGAGGTTCTTAAAGTTATGATAAAAGAACTAAAAAAGACGTTTAACGAGTAGCGGGATAGGTTCATATTTACCGATGAATAATGTGATATTTTTCCAGCATGAACATGAGAGGGCCTGATGTCAGCGTCGAATGCATCAGACGCGGCGCCAGACCTCTTGCAAAGAGTCCGCGAACGACGCCTTCACTTTTTGCCATCTGTTTCATAAGATCCAGCAAACTTTTAGGAAGAGGCGGCTCATTCGGATTGAGTTTGGCTTGTCTTCTCACGGCGGCAATATAGAAAGGGGATGTTGAAAAAACTTGAATAATGCCGACAGCAAAGCCTACACCAAAGGGATTTTCAGGATATCTATGGTGCAAAGGTTCATAAAGACCCCAATAAACCGCACTGCTAAATCCCCGGTGAAGTAGAGCGGGGGAAAGACCTTTGGTTAAAAGAGAAACGCCTTCTTTTTGTACGACACTCCAATTATCTCCTTGAATAAAGCGAGTGACGAGCACATTCCAAACATTTCTCACAGACGCTTCCATAGAAGTAGTAAGAGCTCCAATAAAGATTCCTCGCACAGTCGGTGGAAGCTGTGTCGGTGTTAAACTTGAAGCCAGCCATGTGGAACCTATTTGCAAATAGGAGGATGAAAGATATTTGATTGCGTTGGGCTGAAAACCCCTTCGAAGCTCAAGCACAGGTGTTGTTTGGATAACTTTAAGTGTTGTGCTTCTTTCAAGGATTTCCCGTTTTGTAATGCCTTCTAGCGGAACACCGATCGCTAAGCGGTAAACAGAGAAACCTGTGAAGTAAGAAACAAAACTCATTAAAGAGTGATCTGTTGATGCTGCCATGCCTTAACATTTTAATGCGGATCAAGGAATTAATGGAAGATCGAACACGAGGAGATGTGCATTTTCTCCTTTTAAGGCAATTGAATCGGCTTCTTCGAAAGAGACTGCATCGCCATTTTGAAGGGGAACAGAGTTGCAGGTTAAGGGGCCTTTAATCACTTGGATCCAAACAGCGCGCCCTGGAGGATTGGAATAGGTGAGCTCGTGGTTATCTAAGTGCAGAGAATAAATCGAGGCATCTTGATGGATTTTAAAAATGTTCTTTCCGCCTTTTTGTTGTACGATGGGGCAGAGACGGTTGGGAGCAAGGTCAACAGGCTGCTGTTCATAATCGGGTGTAAGATTTTCTTTTTCGGGATAGATCCAAATTTGAAGTAGATGGACAGTATCTGTATTAGAAGCATTCCACTCACCATGCCTGATCCCTTTTCCAGCTGTCATCCTTTGGATCTCGCCTTCTCTCAAAATAGAGGTATGGCCCAAGCTATCGGCATGTTTTAACGAGCCAGAGATAATGTAGGTGATGATTTCCATATTGGCATGTCCATGCATCCCAAAACCTTCGCCGGGGAGGATTCGATCTTCATTGATCACGCGAAGCACAGAAAACCCACGGTAGCGTGGGTCGTCGTATTCCCCAAAAGAAAAGGTATGATAGGTATCGAGCCAGTCGTGGGTAAAATGCCCCCTTTCATTGCTACGGCGGATTTTCATCACCTAACTATAATAATTATTATTATTTAGCGCGATGATTTCTATATAGAAAACCGATATACAATAGGATGATGCTTATCATTAAATGGAGCCAGCTATCGGCTGGGTTGTTGGCTACCATTCCAAGAATGGGCTGATCACCATGGCCAAACCCTAGGAGGGCAACGCCTAAATAAACCACCCCTGTAATTTGGAAGAAATATCTTGTAATTTTTTGATTTTTTCGGATCATGATCAGCGCAATAAAACCGGTCAAAAGGTGGATGAAATTGTGAAGCGCGTTGACTTCGAATACTCCGAAAAGAAGACCCTCTTCGGTCACCCCTGGGATAAAACCTAAAATTCCAATAATGATAAAAATAAATCCTATGATCTTGGCAAGCTTGTGTAAACTCATGGAGGGTCTCCTTTCCCTCAGCAATAATTTCTTTACTTCTTTCAGTTCAAGGAAAAAGATTGCGAGAAAACGGTTTTCTAGCTTATCGTTATGGCTTGTCTTTTGGGGGTTTAGCTCAGTTGGTAGAGCGTCTGATTTGCATTCAGAAGGCCAGGAGTTCGAATCTCCTAACCTCCAAATACCTTTGCGGTCCCTTTGCGGTCATAGCTCAGTTGGTTAGAGCGCGACACTGATAATGTCGAGGTCCCAAGTTCAAATCTTGGTGACCGCAATCTTTGGATAATGCTTCCGTTTAGGTGTTTTGCTAAGTAAGAAGCGCCGCTCTTGCAAAGTCTTAGAATCTCGATCGATCCAATACTGTCTTGTACCTGATAAAATCGGCAGAGCAACAAGGTTGAGAAGTAGATATTTATACACTTCCAAATAGTCTTTTTTAAACTTATACCGCAGGCCTGCAAGTACGATTGGAGCTGCAACTATACAAACTGTCGCAGCAACAAAGGCTGCAAGCGACATAGCTGCTGTATACATGACCCGCTCCACAAGGGTTGCTTTATGAAGATGGCGTGTCGAAAGAATACGAGTGGGTAAAGAGTGTTCAATCAGTGATTTTTGAAAGCTGAACCCGCGATCTTGTGTATGGAGTCTTCCATCGAGAACTCCAGAGAATCCTACCCCTTGATCTGTGAGCGGAAGATTTTCAAATAGGGCAGCTTCTGAGTATTCTCTAAAAACAGGATTGTTGAAGAGTTCTACTGGATTAATCTCTAGATTGTTTGATTTCAAAGCTTCTATACGGAGCCATTGATGGAGCGCTTTTTTAATAGCTGCTACACCTGCTGTCCGATCTTTACTGCTTTTACAGTGAACATGGTAGGGGATATCGAGCATCTCGCAAATAAAGGCGCGGAGCATCAGACGGTCTTCTAATTTAGTACAGGATTTTAGTTGTTTGAGGCAATCTTCAACAGCTTGATTTGGTTTCCCAAGCGACCGGTAATAAATAATAAGCGCCTGCGTTCCTTCATCAGTAATGCGCTCGCCGACATCAGAGCCTGTGCTGGTCCAGCGATGGCTTTGTCCAAAAAACAAGTTGTAGTTAGCTTGCGTCGAAAAATGCATGAGTAAAGGCTCGACAGTCACTGTTTCTCCTGAAGGAAGAGTAAACTGAAGCTTTTTTCCAGAGAGAGATTTTAAGACTTCGTCTTCGGCTAAAAGATATTCTCTTTCCTTTTTTGCAAAAGGAGAAGAGCCGATTAAATTTTCGATGACAACAGGGCAAAGGTAGCTTCCATCCTCTCGCGGAGTTAAACTTTCTGCCTGATCAGAAACAAAGGTTTGGTAGATCAAATTAACAAGGGCTTGATAAGCTTTTTCTTCGGTTTCAAGGCGTCCAGTGGAATAGATCACATGTTCATTAATATCAAGATTCAGACGGCAGTTTTGAACGTTAGGATTCGATTTATCAAAAGAAGAGGCAATTGTTTGAGAAACGACAACAGGTTTGTCGTTATGATCCATGTAAGAGCTCCTATTCCAACTCTGAATAGGGCGGTAGAATTTCATGGTGCTTTCTGTGAGACTGCTGAGTTCTTCACGAAATTTAAGAACTTCATTAAATAGGCTATTGCGTAACTCAGGATTTTGTGGAAAAAGGGTCTTAAGTTTGATATCTAAAATCCATCCGAAATTTTCTTCTTGAAAAGCCAGCTCAGCAATAGGTGTTAAATCAACAGTAGATTCTGGAACTAGGTTTTTTAGACGATCAACAAGAGCGGCAACGAGTCCTTGAGCTCTGGCCAAAGGAAGTTGGATTTTTAGGGAGCATTTTTGGTCAGGTCTATTGCTTAAACTATGGGCGATCTCAGCTCGCAGCTGTTTCTCGGCTTTGGGAGTATGCTTTTTGTCACCAAACCTCTCTTGCATCACTTCAGTTACGAGGGCATCAAGGTCTTTACAGGGAGGTCTTGCATCTCTTTTATGACGAAGAGCTTGAGGGGCGTCCTTCGGAGATAAATGGAGGTGATAAGTAGGCTCTTTATAAGTTGTAGTATGAGTAAATAAGCTTGTCATAATAGTACTTATTTTACACTAAAATATCGTTAAATTAAAAGTTTAAATTGATATATTTAAAGAGTCTTAATACAATGCCTAATGAGTGGAAATTAGCAAGGCAAAATTATTCCTATGTCTTTGAAAATCAGAAGGATAGCTGTAACTGGGGCTGCAGGGCAAATTGCCTATAGCTTACTGTTTAGACTTGCGGCAGGAGAGCTATTTGGCCCGGAGCAGGGGATTGCACTTCACCTATTAGAGGTCCCTCCCATGATGGAGAGCTTAAAAGGAGTGGTGATGGAGCTTGAAGATTGCGCCTTTCCTCTCCTTAAAGAAGTCCGTATCGGGAGCGATCCTCATGTGGTTTTTCAAGACGTAGACACAGTCTTTTTAGTCGGGTCAAAGCCCAGGGGTCCTGGGATGGAGCGGAAGGATCTTTTAAGTGAAAACGGTCATATCTTTGTTGAGCAGGGAAAAGCGCTGGGAGCTGTTGCAGCAAGAGATGCCACGATTTTGGTGGTCGGAAATCCTTGCAACACCAATTGTCTGATTGCTCAAAAACATGCGGGAAAACACCATTTTTATGCCATGACAAGGCTTGATCAAAACCGAGCAGCTGCCATGCTAGCTAGTAAAGCCGGTGTCAATGTTTCAGATGTGAGTCATATGGCCATTTGGGGTAACCACTCTTCCACGCAGGTGCCCGATTTTCTCAATGCTCAAATTCAAAAGAAACCTGTTGTAGATATTATTCAAGATCGCAAATGGCTGGAAGACGCCTTTATATCCAATGTGCAAAAAAGAGGAGCTTTGGTGATTGCAGCCAGGGGGAAATCATCGGCTGCCTCAGCTGCACAAGCAGCACTAGGTGGCATGAAATCGCTTCTCTATCCAACTCCTGCAGGAGAGTGGTTTTCAATGGGGCTTAAATCAGACGGTAATCCTTATGGGATTGCACCGGGGCTTATTTTTTCATTTCCTTGCAGATCAGATGGAAAAGGGTCGATTGAAATCGTCAAAAACCTCAAATGGGATGAGTTTTTAAAACAAAAGATCCACCTGACAGAGAAAGAGCTTTTAGAAGAAAAATCGATGGTGGAAAAACTGTTATGACAGAAGACGTTTTATTTCAAATCACCAAAGATAAGCTAGAAACAGGGCTTAGGGGGTTTCCTGTCGGCTACTGTCCCACATCGACAGTCGATCCTATGAAAGGCCTTTCGTATATGGGCAGGTCCATTATCGAACTTGCCTCTTGGAATCCAGAAGCTGTGATTTATCTTCTCATGCACGGAAAAGAAGGGTCTACTTCTGATGTTAAAAACTATTTTTCTAAATTGAATGCTCATGCCAGCCTTCAGAAAGAGACTGTTTCTGCTATCACAAAGCTGCCTTCTAAGGGCCATCCGATGAAGCTGTTTACTGCAGCCCTCCTCATTGTAGGAATGCTTGAAAGTCAAGGGGATTACCCTACAGATTGTGAAAGATTGATTGCTAAAATTCCTCATATCGCAGCATTGGTGATTAATCATCATGCGGGATGGGAACAGACGCCGCCTTCGAATCCCGATTTGGGCTATATGGAAAATTTCACTGCAATGGTGAACGTTCCGGGAAAAAATCACAGCCATCTTGCAGAGGCATTTAAACTTTTTAACGTCTTGCATTATGACCATGGCGGTGGCAATCTATCAACATTTGTGGGGAAAGCTGTAGCTTCTGGCTTAGAAGATATGTACGGCTCTATTGTGTCTGCCATGTGCGCGCTTGCAGGCCCAAGACATGGAAGAGCAAATCAAGATTGCCTTGAATTTGTGCAAGAGGTTTTAGAAGAAGTAGGTGAGAATGCAACGGCTGCTCAAATCGAGAAGCTCATCCGGGATCGTTTGAAAAATAATAAGCTTGTTTTCGGCTTTGGACATGCTGTTTTGCGCGTGGAAGATCCAAGGGCGACTGTCCTTTACAACTATTTGAAGGCACATTTTCCGGGACATCCCTTAGTCAAAATAGGTCTTCTTCTACGATCAGAAGGAGCTAAAGTACTTTCTGAAAACCCCAAAATTTCTGATCCCCATCCCAATGTGGATGCAGTCTCTGGAAGCCTGCTTGCGGCCTCTGGATTTGATTATCCTGAGTATTTCACGGTGCTTTTCGGACTTTCCAGAATTGTTGGTATCGCGCGGCAAATTGTCTACGAACGGGTGGAAGCGCGCAGCGGAAAAGGGACGCCGATTGTCCGCCCTAAATATCTTTATAGTGGACCTTCTGTGTAGTATTAAAATTGCTCCATATGTTAAACTTACTGAGATAAAATTAATTTTTGTTTCTTCGCAGGGGGCTTTATATGAGTATCAAATTTAATACGATCAATTCTTACATTTCTTCGTATTCAGTTTGGAAGACGATGGGATCTATTGCCATTGGAAGTGTTGTTTTTTCGGTTGCTAAGAGATCGCTTGCAGAATACTCACGGATGCTGCCTGCAGGGCTGGGCATTTTAGCCACCGGCGTATCCTTCTATATTCTCACGAGATCAACTTCAAAATTTAACTCAGAAGAGGCAAAAGAGGTAAAAGCTATCACTGATGAGCTAAAGCGTAATGAGATTGTCTGGAAGGACATACCAATTCCAGGGCTTGCTGAACATATCCAAAAGCTTCTCTCAAGTGATCGTATCAGCGATATAAGAGCTTGTAAATGCTTGATAGATCCTAAGGCAGTGGTTGGTATCCGGATTGGAGGCGATAAGGCAGAGTGGTTGCTCCTTGAGGATGTATCAGAGAGCGAGTCTGTAAAAATTAGCATAGGAAAAAAAAACCACCGCCAAACAGAGGTAGTCGTTTCTAAAAAACGCTCTGCAGAGATCCTGAATCAGTTAGGCATTGAGGAAAATGAGAATAGGTCTTTTGCTGACTTGACAAGTTTATCAATAAGAGTTGAAGATTCTAAAGTGAGTCTAGTCTCTCTATTTTGGCCAGAAAACAAAAAAGAAAGTCTTAATCAGGGTGTAGCAGTTTTACCATTTGAATACGTTTTAGGTAAAAGTCCGCTGCCGACTCCTTGTGAAACTTACACTCCCAAACAAAAACGAATTGCTGAGATCTATCTACACACACTTATCGCTCAATCCAGGTCGTTTCATTTGTCAAATGTTGTTACAAATCCAGATTTCTCAAAAGTGCTAGACGCTTTAATGAGCCTTGGTTCTGAAGAAGAATGCATTTGTATAGGCCCTGCAAAGTATAGAAGTGGATTAAATCTTGATATTGTAGATAGAGTCGAGATGAGCCAAGAGCCTTATGTATTCAACTCTCATGAGCCGCAGTTTACTGTATTTATTTTAGATAAATTAAAAGACTTACCAAGAACATACAGCATACCTTTTGAGCTAAAAAATCGCTTTGTTTATATCAATTATGAAGGTGTTCAAAACTTGCTTGTACAGGTAGCTCAAATACAGGCGCTGCACAGGCTTCAACCGGATTCTAGTGAGAGTTCTTGTGATGTTCCACCTGAACTTAAACATGATGAGACAAGGACCGATGAAGCTTACCAAAAGAATTTGAAATTTCTCACTTGGTATGGGGTGCCCGGCCAGTTAAAACTAGGATTTGATAACGAAGGAACGCCTAGTATGGGTTGTAGTGTTGAACTGAACATTTCAAGCATCCTTGAAGAACTACACAAACCTGAAAAGATCCAATCCATCAAAATAGAGGGTGACAATATCTTTTTTTTCCTGACGGAGGCTGGTCACTATAGCGTGCACTATAGCGTGTACTCAATGGCGCTTTCAAAGGATGAAGCCAAACGGGGCTTTGGGCAGCCAGAATGGGGCAACTGATAGTTTATTTCTGTTTTTTGCCTGTTTTGGTATAGTTTACTTTTATGTGGAAAGATCTTGAGCAAGCATTTAACCGGGCTCTTTTTTTTAGCTTAAAGAGGAAGAAGATCCTCTTTATTCTTCCCGTTCTTTTGATTTGTGGGATCATTGTGGTGCTCAGCCACACATTGTGGGTAGGCTCCAACCCTTGGATTAGGTCCAGTCTTGCTTTTATTCCGGGGTTTTTATGCATGGCTCTATTTTTAGCAGCCGCAGTTCCTCTAATCCGGCTTTATCATGATGAGGTCAAGCACAAGCCTCTTTCAATGAACAAAACGCTTAAGGCTTCTTGGAGGCTGATGGCAAGCATCGGATCGCTCATTGTTCCGATTCTGACAGCTTATTTAGTGCTCTGGTTCATTTTAGGCATTTTCTATCTTCTTAAAAACATTCCGGCAACAGGAGAAATTTTAGGAGGGTTTTTGTCATTTGGCCCTTTTCTTCTAATTGCAGGATCGCTTGTTTTGATTGCGATTGCGCTCGCTCTTGTTTTTTTTCTATCGCCTGTTGTCGCGCTTAAATCAACGATGAGTTGGGAGCTGGCAGAAGATGTTCTTAAACGCGTGGGTAGAGAGCCTTTTCTCCATGTGATTCTTCTTTTAATTGGACTTCTTCCTCTCATTGTGGTTGTGGGATTTCTTATTTTATCGGCGACATTGACAGGCATGACCTATTTCGTAACAGAAAGAACCTGGGCTATTGGTCTTCAGTGGTTCATGATCATGGTTCCTTTTGCCACACTTTTATCTCCTGTTGTTGTCTTTTTTTTCAATTTTGCATCTGAGAGTTTCATCCTTTTGCAGCGACAAAAAAAATCATGAAAAAAGCAGCTGTTATCGGTGCAGGATTTGCAGGGCTTGCTGCTGTCTATTTTCTGTCGAAAAAATATGAGGTGACTCTTTTTGATGAAAAAGGGATTGGCGGCGGAGCATCAGGAATTTCGTCGGGGCTTTTGCACCCTTATCCTGGAGAAAAGGGAAGGCTGAGCTGGCACGCCGAAGAAGGGATGAAGCTTTCCAAGCAATTGATTGATGAAGCTGAAAATGCCCTTGGAGAAAAAGTTGCCGATAGAAACGGAATTTTGCGTTTGGGGCCTATTTTAAAACCGGGGCCCGATGTAATTGAACTTGCCCCTGAAAAGTTTCTCATTACTTCTGGCATGACGGTTTTTCCGTCTCTTTATTTGAAAGGTCTTTGGAAAATCTGCGAGAAAAAAGGGGTAGAGCTTAAGGTGCAAAAAATTAGCGCCCTAGGTGAACTACAAGGGTATGATTTGATTGTTTTTGCAATAGGGGCAGGTCTTCGCTTTTTTAAAGAAAAAGAGAGTTTAAAAATTAATTTCGTAAAAGGACAGATTCTCAATTGCGCTTTAGAAAAGCCCTTAGAGCGGAGCATTTCATCAAAAGTCTACACAGCGCTGACAGAAAATCGTTTTGAGTGCCATGTGGGATCAACGTATGAGCGAGATGTGATCGATGAAATTCCAAATCAAGAGAAGGCTGTAGCTCTATTAAAACCCACACTGGCCGTGAAAGGGTGCAGGGCTGGCATCCGTGTCACAAATCCTGCCCACTACTTTCCCATTGTGCAGCAGATAGGGCCGCACCACTATGTGATCACAGCCCTTGGGTCGCGAGGGCTGCTTTATCATGCTCTCATGGGATCGAGACTTTACCCAGTAATTTGTTCGAGCCAGTCTCTTTTGACATAAGGATATGTCCGATTGGCACCATCTGTTAGTTGTGTGAGCAGATCTAGAGCTTGCTCTCGTGGGAGGCCATCTTCTCTGAATTTATAGTACCAAGACTTGCAAATGAAAGGGATCATCGAATGGACTGAGTGTTCAGAATCTTCGATAAAATCGATCAAAACAACCGTCTCATTTTTTAGCTTGAGGTTGCCGGGTTGAAGATCGATGACGATCTTATGTTCAATCGACTTAATAAAAAACTGGTTAATCTGTCTCATCTGATCGGGATTGAGATAGTTAATATCGGCTGTCATTTTTTCTTGGATAACGAAAAGGTCTGTGCAAACTGTCTGGATGTTATGAATAACTGCAACAGGTAGCCCTAATTTGTTTTTAACATCATCGTAGTTTTGAGCAGAAGTTTTCAGACACTTCATTAAATGATTTTTTTGAAACCCTATTTTTCTTCCATGAAATGCTTTTAGAACGAAGTCAGAATCATCACCAAATCCATAAACGGAGCAATAAGTCCCTTCGCCAATTGTCTCTTGAATTTTCTTACCTTGATATCTGAATTCTCTTGTTTCAAGGAGGTCATGTAATTTTTCAAAATCAGTCTTTCTATCAAGAGGGGTTGGTTTCATAGGGGTAGGAGGAGGTACCGATCTATGACCCGGATGTCTATCAAAGGAGACATTCGGCGTGGGTATTTTGGTTAGAGCCAGCGGTATTACATCACGCTGAAGTGAGCCAGTAGCAGGTTTTGGTAGAAATATGGGCTTAGGGATTGGCAGTGGAACAGCAAACTCGGTAATCCTTTGTCTTTTTTCATTAGATTCGGATGTAGGATGAGCACGTATTTCTTTCTCGATATCTTCAAATAGGACTCTTGCAGCTGCAACTTTTCCCACTACGTGTTGGAGGACTTGTCCCTCTTGAGCAGGTGAATTTTCTTGGGGCTTTGAAGGTGTGTTTTCAGGTGTTTTTGTGGGGCTAAATTGTATTTTGATAGACATAGTAAATCCTTTTTTCGGAATTATTTTATAAATAAACATGATTATTTAATATTAAAAAACAAAATATTGTTAATTTTATAAATATAAAATTGAATTTAATTAATATTAAAAAGTTTTCTGGCGTATCTTGTGATAAATAAAATTATTCTTTACGATTCATAAGATGAAGCAGCCGTCCTTGAAACAACGTACCATCTTACAGCTTCTTGAGTCTCGATTTATTGGGGCATCAAAATTTTTTATTCCGCCGCCCCCAGAGAAGCAAGCCGGGGTGCAGTCGCTCAAAAATCGGGTCGAGCTTTTGCCTAGCCGCAAGAGTTGGGCTCGGGAGATATAAGTCGTGAAAGCTTCATTTTTATTTTTAGGAACCGGATCGTCCATGGGAACGCCTGTCGTAACCTGTAAATGCCCGGTCTGTTTATCGCAAGATAGGTGCAACCAGCGTCTAAGGCCTAGCGGTCTACTTAAAATCGATGGGAAACAATTTTTATTTGATGCCGGGCCTGATTTTCGTGAGCAGGCTCTTCGATTTGGGGTTGACCAGCTAGATGGAGTTGTTTTAACTCATGGCCATTACGACCATATTGCAGGGCTGGACGATTTACGAGTCTTTTACTTCTTAAAAAACCAAACACTTCCTTGTCTATTATCAAGACACACATATGAAGAGATAAAAATGAAGTCTTCTTATTTTTTTGAGGGAAGCGGCGATGACATTGTGGGGGCCCCAAGGTTTCAATTTAAAGTGATCGATATAGAGGAAGGGGATCTTATTTTTAACAATCTGCCTTGGACGATCGTTTCATATGTCCAAAATAGAATGCCTGTGACGGGGTATCGCATCGGCAAGTTTGCCTATATCATGGATTTAAAAGAGTACCACCCTTCGATTTTTGAAAAGCTTAAAGGTGTTGAAGTGCTGGTATTAAGCGGTTTAAGGCATCGGCCGTCCCCTTCGCATTTAACCCTGGATGAAGCGGTTGAATTTTCTAGAAAAGTAGGGGCCAAAAAGACTTGGTTTTCGCACGTATCGCACGAGATTGATCATGAAGAAACTAATCGGCAATTGCCACAAGAGGCTCAGCTAGCGTATGATGGTCTTGAGGTCTCAATTGAATGTTAACAGATAACAGTTTTAAAGATGCCAAGACAGCTCTACTTATTGGAGCCTATACATCCGGTCAAGAAAGGGATGCTTGCGAAGACTTTTTGAAAGAACTTGAAAGGCTTTGCGAAACCTATGGTTTAAAAGTTGTAGAGAAAGTTCCTTGTTCCATTAAGAAAGTCGATGCGGGAACTTACATTGGCTCGGGCAAGCTGGATGAGATTTTAATTGAGGTGCAAGAGAAGGGAGCCGACATTGTTGTCTTCGATGAAGAAATCTCGCCAAATCAACAGAGAAATTTAGAAAAGTTTTTCCAAAGACCTGTGATTGATCGAACAGAGCTCATTATCGAGGTATTTGCTCAAAGGGCCCAAACAAGAGAAGCAAGACTTCAGGTCGAGCTGGCCAAAGTCAAATATCAGCTCCCACGGCTTAAGAGAATGTGGACCCACCTTTCTCGGCAGACAGCCGGAGGAGGAGGAGCGGGAGGTGCTTACTTGAGAGGTGCTGGAGAGCTTCAAATCGAGCTTGATCGCCGGATGCTCAGAAAACGGATCGCCCAACTTCAAAAAGAGATAGAGGAAGTACAAAAACAGCGCGAAACTCAAAGGCAAAAACGGATCCGCACAGGGGTTCCATCTTTTGCAATTGTCGGATATACCAACGCAGGTAAGTCGACGCTTTTGAATGCGCTGACCGAAGCAAAAGTCCTTGTCGAAGATAAACTCTTTGCAACGCTTGATACAACGACGCGCAAATATACGCTTCCAAATCGGCAAGAGGTTGTGTTGATCGATACAGTCGGCTTTATCCGAAAAATCCCTCATACTTTGGTAGCAGCTTTTAAATCGACATTGGAAGAAGCTATCTATACCGATATTTTGCTGCATCTTATCGATTGCAGCCATCCTGCAGCAGAGCTCCAAGCTGAAGCGACAATGGAGGTTCTCAAAGAACTGAATGCAACAGGGAGGCCCATCATCACGGTTCTAAATAAAATCGATGCCTGCTTTGACACATCGATATTGTATAAGCTCCGGATCAAATATCCCAAAACTGTTCAGATTTCAGCACTCACGCAAGAAGGATTTGACAGGCTGATTGAAAGGATGGTTGAAGAGATCCAAGCCCTTCGAAAAAAAGTTCACCTTCGCATTCCGCAAAGCCACTACGGGCTTGTCAGCGAGCTAATGAGGGAAGGCCGTGTCATCAGCTGCGACTATGAAGAGAACGATATCGTGCTTGATATTGAAATTCCTGCTAGGCTAGAGCATAAAGTGAAACCATACCTATGAATGTAAGAGAACTTCCTCTTTCAGAAAGGCCCCGCGAAAGACTTCGCTACCAAGGAGCGGATGCTCTTTCAACGGTTGAGCTTTTAGCAATTTTACTCTCGACAGGAACCAAGAAGACGCCTGTTTTAGATCTAGCTGCAAAGTTAATTGCACATTTTGGCTCTTTGAAAAAGCTCATTGCTTCCTCTGTAGAAGAGCTCATGGAAATCGACGGTGTTGGCCCCGCAAAAGCCATTCAGCTTAAAGCATCTTTAGCACTTGCTCAAAAAGCTTTTCAAGAGTGCCACCCCGAAAAGGTCGTGGATACGCAAGAAGCCTATGAGCTTGTCCGGTATGAGCTAGCTCCTCTCAAGCAAGAAGCCCTCTATGTCATTCTCAAAAATATCAAAGGGCGCCTCATTTCGGTTGAAAAAATTTCCATTGGAACGCTTTCTGAAGTCCTCATTCATCCAAGGGAAGTTTTTTTTCCTGCAGTCAGACACAAAGCCAGCAGCTTTATTCTTGCCCACAACCACCCTTCAGGTGACCCGACGCCCTCAAGCGCTGATGTTGAAATAACGCGTCATCTCATGAAGTCGGGTAAAGTGATGGGGATTGATTTGGAAGACCACCTCATCATAGGTGCAACTTCGTTTATTTCTCTTAAGAGCGCGGGATATTTTGCACCAGCTCCAAAATCCCTTGTGTGAACATTTGAACGGCAATCAGCGAGATGACCATGCCTCCCAATCTTTCACATGCTGTCAGCCCCTTTTGACCTAAAAACAGTTTAATATTTGAAGAGGCTAGAAGTACAAGCGCTGTGCAAAGCCAAGCCCCGAAAATGGGTAGGACCATCATCAGAGGCGAGGCCACTTGCTGAGAATATATCATGACAGCCGTAATCGCGCCGGGGCCTGCAACAGCGGGAAGTGCTAAAGGGAAAATAAACGGCTCTCTTTGAGGAACTTTTAATGTTTTTGGTTTGGGAAAAATCAGTGTGAGCGAAATCAAAAATAGAAGAGTTCCTCCTGCGATGCCCATGACACAACGGCTAACTCCAAGAACATTTAAAATCTCTTCTCCAAAGAAATTAAAGACCAGCAATATAAAGAGCGCAATAAGCATCTCTCTAGCAATGATCTTGCGCTGCCTTTTGATGGAATATCCGCTTAAAACCCCGACAAAAAAGGGTACATTGCCCAAAGAGTTTAACACAAAGAAGAGGGAAGTCGCTGCGCTGATAAGAGACATCTTACCCTTCCTATATAGTTAAAAAAATATTTTGTCTAGGGAGTGGTTGCAAAATCAGCCAAAAAAACTCTGAAAAGCGACGAACCCTGAGTTTTGCAACTACCTCTATGATCTTAATAATCGGATTCGTGGTACAATCTTTCTCCATGCAAAAGAAAAAATTTAAGGTCGCGACACTAGGATGCCGCACGAATCAGTACGAGTCTGAAGCATACGCCTCTCAGCTGAGAGCGCTCGGATACGAAGAAGCCCAAGGAGACGAAGCGGCAGAGATCTGTATTGTAAACACGTGTACGGTCACAGAAGGGGCCGATAGCAGCAGCCGGCATCAGATCCGCCAGCTTCACCGCAAGCATCCGAGCGCCAAGCTAGTTGTAACCGGCTGTCTTGCAGAAAGGATTCCAGCAGAAATCGCATCGATTGAAGGGGTTACGCATGTGGTGCCCAATTTAGAAAAAGAAAATCTCTTGCATCGCATTTTTCCCCAAGACGATCTTCCTGAGTTTAAGATTGATCATTTTGCAGCCCATACACGCGCGTTTGTCAAAGTCCAAGACGGATGTAATTCATTTTGCACTTATTGCATCATTCCCTATGTCAGAGGCAGATCACGCTCAAGACCGCTAGAAGACATTATTCAGGAAATCGAGGGTCTTGTTAAAAATGGGTATAAAGAAGTTGTCCTCACAGGGATCAATATTGGTGATTTTGTGGCAGAAAAAGAGGAGAAGCTAGCCGATCTTATTCGTCTTGTTGATGATATTGAAGGACTTGAAAGAATACGTGTCTCATCCATTGATCCGGATGAGGTGGATGATGCTCTCATGGATGCTGTGCTCAGCGGAAAAAAAACATGCCCTTCCTTTCATATTGTTTTGCAAGCAGGATCTAATGTGACCTTAAAACGGATGAATCGTAAATACACCAAGCAGATTTTTCTAGAGACGATTCATAAGCTTAAAAAAGCATCGCCCCTCTTTACATTCACAACCGATATTATTGTCGGTTTCCCAGGGGAGACAGAAGCCGATTTTCAAGAGACTTTAGATGTCATGAAAGAAGTTCAGTTTGCCAAGGTCCATATGTTTCCCTATAGCTCAAGAGAAAGAACACGCGCCGCTCTTTATCCGAATAAAGTTCCAGAACAAGTGATTCAAAAAAGAAAAGAAATTGTCCTTCGCGAGTCTGAAAAGCAGGCATTTTTGATGAGAGAGGCTTACAAGGGCAAACAACTAACTGTCCTTCTTGAAGAGCCATCTTTTGGACATTCCGAGAATTTTCTGCCTGTTTATTTAGAAACACCTGGTACTGGCAACACGCTTATAAAAGTACAATGCATTGAAAACCGTCCGGAAGGACTTTACGGGAAAATCGTATGACCAAACTCAAGCCTTTTAGCCACCTTCCTGGAACTTTTTGCATTATTCCCAAGACGCATACCCAAGTCCAAGTGTTTCCAACGCTTCTTCGGTTTACAGATCTTGTCACAGGAAAAACATGGGATGAAAAGCTGGGCTGGAAAGGGCCCGTTGAAGGTTTTACAGTAGAGCTCGATTTACAAAAAGGCTTTATGGAAGTTTTTGGGAAAACAGCAGGTGGATTTAAACGCCGCCAAATTGGGGAACGGTTTAAAACCGATCAGTTAGAGCATTTAACGCTCGGTAAACATACGAAGCTGGATTGGGAGCTTGTACTGCGACGCATGAACATGGAGGAGATGGCACCGGTTCTTTTTGTGCTGGGACAGCTTGCACCAGAAAGTAAAGCTAAGTCGCCCATTTTAAACTTTTTAAAGTTCTCGGAAAAAATAGAGGTTGCAAAGCAGCTCAAACTCTTTTTCAAGACAGGCTTTCACGGACTTATGGCCCCCAGGCTGATCGATGAAGATTTTCAGGGGATCGTCGTAGAAGAAAAGGTCGAAGGATCGCCGCTGGCGCTTCTTCAAGAAGGATACAATGCCTTGCGGTCGCTATTTTTTATAGAAGATCAGGGCTTTTCTCTTCTTCCCATGCTACCTCCAGAGTTTCATGCGGGCCGGCTTGTCAATCTCCGCAGCAGCTTAGGGGATATCATATCGATTGAGTGGTCGAAAAAGCTGCTTAAAAAAGTTTATATCAAACCTGCAAAAACTCGAGAAATACCACTGACAATTCAAAAATCTCTTTGCTCATTTAGGATCAATCAAAAGACAAGGCATGATGTCAAAAAACCTTTACCCCTTATAGAGGGTAAAACATTATTTCTCGATCGTTTTGAAAAATAAATCTTGGTAAAATGAGGACCATGGATCAATCGGTTGCTTCAAAGAAGACGCGCTTAGCACTTTTTTTATCCGGTCTCTTGAGCGAGCCCTTAGTAGCGTTCATTGCGATTCTACCTTTTATTTTAAGAAAAGATCTTCATGCGACCGGTTTTGAAATCGCGCTTTTTAACATGGTAAAACCAGTTGTGGCTCTCCTCTCTTTTTACTGGGGCGCCTCTTTATGGCGGCAGCAGGAAAAGCTCAGATCCAACTGGATGGGAGCATCGCTCCTTGCCCGTCTTCCGTTTTTGCTCTTTCCTTTTATCAGTTCGGCGGGTTTTGTTATTTTGGGAGCGGCCGTTTTTCACTTTTTCCAGAAAGGGGGAATGCCTGCACAAATGGAAATCTTGAAAAGGAACGTGCCGCAAGGAATGCGCGAAACTGTTTTCTCGTGGAGCTCGGCCCTCAATTTTCTGTTGGGAGCAGCTATTGGTATCTCACTTGCAACGTGGACTGACTCCAATATGGACAATTGGAAGATGCTCTTTTTCTGGGGAGGGTTTGTGGCTCTTCTCTCTTTAATATTACAAGCAAGGGTGCCTGTAGAGACCTCGGATTTTTCAAGCGAGCAAAAACCCAACCCATTTCTTACACCTTGGAAAGACAGCTGGAATCTACTGAAAAAGCGCAAAGACTTTGCTCGCTTTCAAGCTGGATTTATGCTCGGAGGAATTGGTCTTATGCTCATCATGCCAGCACTCACCCTTTACGCTGCAGATGACCTCCTTATTACACATTCAGACGTGCTGCTCAGCAGGCTTGTCTGGATGGGTGTTGGTTTTTTCATTGCGACACCTTTTTGGCGCAAAAACATGTCATATGAGAGCATTTTTAGATTTACAGCGATTGCCAACTTTTTGTTTGCACTGGCCACGCTGGCCTGGATTTGTGCATCATACGATACCATTTTCTATTACGTTGCCTTCTTTCTTTACGGTGTTGCCCAAGCCGGCAGTCATTTGAGCTGGAATCTTTCAGGGCCTCTTTTTGCCGGCAAACAAGAAAGCAGTCTTTTTTCAACAGTGAATATCTTGACCGTCGGCCTCAGAGGTCTTATTGTCCCTCTGACCTCCACACTTCTTTGCAGCGCCTTAGGGACAATTCCTGTGCTGTGGATCGGATTTGCATTCTGCTTCTTAGGATTTGTATATCTTATTTCTCAGAAAGCAGAAAAAGCAGCATCTGTGTTATTAGATTAGCATGACAAAAGTTATTAAATTAGTTCCTGTTGTAAAAAAGCCAAAAAGGCGACCTGGTATTTTAAAGGGAAAAATTAAAATTTCTAAAACGTTTAATCAGCCACTTCCTGAACAATTACTCAAAGATTTTGAGGGGATTCAAAATTAGACATTTCTCAGAAAGCAGAAAAAGCAGCATCTGTGTTATTAGATTAGCATGACGAAAAATGATTATCTCAAGCTGATTCATGAGGTTCAGCGCCATGATCGGCTCTATTATGTGGAGCATTCTCCTGAAATCACCGATTATGCGTATGACCAACTTTACAAAAAATTAGAAGCCATTGAGCGCGAGCATCCCGATTGGATTTTACCGACATCTCCCACACAACGTGTGCTTGAAAAAACCACTAAAGGATTTAAACAAGTCGCTCACAGCACTCCGATGCTTTCACTTGATAATACTTACAAACAAGAAGAGATCGAAGACTTTATAGGTAGAGTCCATAAACTTTTAGAAAAAAAGGGAGTTCCTTTTTGTGCAGAGCTCAAAATGGATGGTGTGGCAGTTTCTGTCAAATATGAAAAAGGAATCTTTGTTCAAGCCCTCACTCGCGGCGATGGAAAAAAGGGGGATGACATTACATCGAATATGCGCACTATTCGAGCAGTTCCCCTAGAGCTCATAGGATCTCATATTCCCGATGAAATTGAAATCAGGGGAGAAGTGTTCATGCCGCATGCGGCTTTTCAAGAGCAAAACAAGATGAAGGAAGAGGCAGGGGAAGAGCTCTGGGCCAATCCTCGCAATGCTGCTGCTGGATCTTTAAAACTTTTAGATCCTGCAGAAGTTGCGCAAAGAGGGCTTGCTGCTGTCTTTTATGGAGCTGAACATTCAGAGATTCGTTTTCAACATGAAGTTCATGAAAATCTAAAAAAATGGGGCCTTCCTGTCTTTGCTCCTAAGCACCATGCTGTATGCGAATCGATTGAAGACATCATGAAGTTTGCACATAAGATTGAAAAAGAGCGCGATCATCTTCCCTTTGATATCGATGGTATTGTGATTAAAGTCGATCCGATCAAAGCGTGGTCTTTACTGGGAACCACAGGTAAAAGTCCTAGATGGGCTGTCGCTTATAAATTTGCTCCAGAGCAAGCACAGACCCGGATCCGTGAAATCACCGTTCAAGTGGGGAGAACAGGTGTTTTAACACCTGTTGCAGAACTCGAACCAGTTTTCTTAGCGGGCAGCACGATTTCAAGAGCCACGCTTCATAATGAAGAAGAAGTTGCTCGAAAAGACATCCGAGAAGGGGATTTTGTCACCATCGAAAAAGGGGGAGATGTTATCCCTAAGGTGGTTGCAGTTGATCATAAAAAACGTCCGCATGGAACCCATAGCTGGAAGATGCCGACAAAATGCCCCTCTTGCGGCACGCATGTTGTACGAAGCGAAGATGAGGTTGCAGTCAGATGTCCTAATGCCAAAGGCTGTGAAGAACAGATCATTCGGCGGATTGCTTATTTTGCAGCTAAAGATGCAATGGATATTGATCATTTGGGGATTAAAGTGGTGGAGCAGCTTGTGAAAAAGAAGTTTGTGAAAGAACCTTCTGATATTTACTTGCTCACAGCCAAAGATCTAGCCCACCTTGAGGGATTCAAAGAAAAATCGATCCATAATCTTTTGACGAGTATTGACCATTCTAGAAAGGTGTCTCTATCCCGTTTTATTTTGGCGCTCAATATCCGTTATATCGGAGAGGAGACGGCAGAGATCTTAGCACGCGAGGCAGGATCGATTGAAAAACTGATGGAGATGTCAGAGGACGACCTTTTGAGTATCCAAGGCGTTGGCGATAAGATGGCAGCTGCCATTGTTAGCCACTTCAAAGAAAGCGTGCACCGAAAAGAAATCAAGAGCCTGCTTGATGCAGGTGTCAAACCCGAAGCTCCCAAAAAAATCACCCGCACGGATCATCCTTTTTATGGAAAAACTTTCGTGCTAACAGGTGCTCTTGCATCCTACAGCCGCGATGAAGCTTCTGATCTTATTAAAGAACGCGGAGGAAAGGTTTCAAGCTCTGTCAGTAAAAACACCGATTACGTGCTAGTGGGTGAAGATCCCGGCTCTAAGCTTGACAAAGCCAAAGAGCTTCACATTCATATCCTCCATGAAAATAAGTTCAAAGAGCTGCTTTAAAAATGAGTTTTAGTTTTTATAATCCTTATATTTGCCACAGATTTCAAAGAGTGGAATTTGTCTGGTTATTTCAAGAGAAAGAAATCTGTCAGAAAGAATTGGAAGCTTTTCATCATGAATTGAAAGCAGAAGGTAAAATGCTTCTTTATACAAGTTTAAAGATCTCTGTTTTTGATCACGATTTTTTGCCTCAGCAGCTTGTAAAACAAGCTTTTCAACTTGTGAAGAAGCTTGTTTTCTAGCAACCTGCAAATTGTGTAAACTTTTGGCTACAATGGGGTGTGTGTGGCCAAGAGCCCTATTCCTCAGCTCAAGCCCTTCTATGATGTAGTGGAGTGCCTCCTCATGACGGCCTAAGTCTCCCAATGTCATGCCAATATTGTTTAAACTTGTCCCGACAGCAGAATGGTTGGGCCCGAACGTTTTTTTTCTCATATCAAGAGATTCCATTTTGTAGCGTAACGCTTCCTCATGATGGCCTAAATCTCCTAACGTTACACCAACGTCGTTTAAACTCGTAGCCACATCAGGATGCGTGGATCCGAGCGCCTTTTTCCTAAGCTCAAGACCTTTCATTTGGTAATGGAGTGCTTCCTCGTACCGACCTAAATCTCCTAATGAACTACCTACATTATTTAAACTCTGAGCTACAGCGGGATGCATGGGTCCGAATATTTTTTTTCTGAGCTCAAGAGCCTCCATTCGATAACTGAGTGCTTCCTCGTACCGGCCTAAAGCTTGTAGCACAGCACCCACATTGTTTAAACTAGTACCCACAGTGGGGTGCTCTGGTCCGAGCGCCTTTTTCCAAATTTCAAGCGCATCCATCATATAACTGAGTGCTTCCTCGTATCGGCCTAAAGCTCCTAACGTGTCTCCCACATTGTTTAAGCTTGTACCTACAGCGATATCCGTGGGTTCAAGTGCTTTTTTTCTTAGCTCTAGCGCCGTCATCTGACAGCTGAGAGCTTCCTCGTATCTACTTAAAATTTTTAACGTTTGGCCCATATTGTTTAAACTAATCCCTACATCGAGATGCATGGGTCCGAATGCCTTTTTCAAAATCTCGAGAGCCTCCATCTGGTAGCTAAGTGCTTCCTCATGCCGACCTAAAGCTTCTAAAACGGTACTCACATTGTTTAAACTAGTACCCACATCAGGGTGCATGGGTCCGACTATCTTTTTCCTACTCTCGAGAGCCTCCATCTGGTAGCTAAGTGCTTCCTCATGCCGACCTAGAGCTCCCAATGTGCAGCCCACATTGTTTAAACTCAATGCCACATCGGGGTGCATGGGTCCGAGCATCTTTTTCGTAAACTCGAGCGCATCCATCCGGTAGCGAAGAGCTTCTTTGTACCGGCCTAAAGCTTCTAACACGGTACCCAGATTGTTTAAACTAGTACCCATAGCCCGATGCGTGGTTGGTAGTACTTTTTTCCTAAGTTCGTACGCATCCATCTGATAGCGAAGAGCTTCTTTGTGCCTGCCTAAAGCTTCTAATGTGACACCCACATTGTTCAAACTTATAGCTACGTCTGAATGCTGTAAATCTGGATATAATTCTTTGGCTAATTTTAAGCTTTTTTCGGCATTTTCAAAAGATTTATTAAATTGTTTCAAGCGCTGATAGTATGATGTTAAATAATAAAGAACCTTCCAAAGATTGTCTCTCTTGCGATCTGCCTTATAATGTTCATAATGTCCTAAAAGCATTTCACAATTAGTAACAATTTTTCTGATTTGCTGCTGATGCTCTATCTCTTCAATATCGTATCCATTATTCAACTCACAAATGGTTTTGATCCCATGATCTAAATTTTTCTGCACACCGAGAGTGTCTAATCGATCGCGTATCACAGTCTGAACCAGGGGATGTATTTCATATGTTTCATCATGCCCATCTACAAGGTAATAGTCTTTCAAAAGCCCAACTGTCCTATCAACATCCCCTAAAGCCATTTCTCCTCTATCAACATAAGTAGATCGGTACCACTCTACTAAAAGCTCATGAGGGATGTTATTCGAGCTTAAGAACGAACAAAACTCCATCAGAGGTGCAGCTATCGAGCCTGGTGTCATTAAGGTTTTTTCATACTCTTTTTCTTTCTCTTGGATTTTATCCATCGAGATCTGCCAGGTGATATGGATGGTCTTCGAAA